>Ga0183099_1000122_pt1 | contig 75977 bp, 73 predicted proteins | sample Biomet1_FD_127788 | JGI IMG/M metagenome (GOLD analysis project Ga0183099, IMG submission 127788) | Microbial communities from bioreactor (seeded with anoxic lake sediment) at LBNL, California, USA - Biofuel metagenome 1 | ecosystem: Engineered > Bioreactor > Anaerobic > Unclassified ...
ATCTCTCTTATCCTGTTATCTTGGCTATCTTTATTTAATATTATATAAAATTTATGTAGAATAAATTAAGTATATTTTCAGTGTAATTATTAATTAATGTATTTTTAAATATAGTAATCTCATCAAAAACAATGAGATTACTATAAATAATCTAGAACTCAAAATCGGGCTCTTCTATTCTTTTTGTTTTGTTTGGCTTGCCATCAGAAAGAGCAGGCAATGTTGGGTCTGTGACGTTTAATGTTGCTTTATTATCTAACCCGGTATACTCCTTTACATCCAATAATGCATCCTCAAACATCCTAATGGCAATTTCTTGTACTTCTCCAATGAAAGGAGCATGTTCGCTTTTCTGACTCCTAATAACGGAAATCGAGGTCTGAGTTCTGGTTTCATGATATTTTTCATCATCTGGGTTTCCACCTAGTCTTCTGAATTCAGCATGAATTAAGTCATTATTTACTGAACACACTTCTTTGTGAGAAATATCAAGCCCAGGAATCCTTGTTTTGGTATCAATTTTTTTCCAATCTATCCCTGATAATAGTGCTAACTCAAGTGCACGGTCTTTTATTGCAGAACCTTTTGATTTTGCGATACTTTCAAGTTTTTTTACAACAATCATTTCTGAAATTAATTCTTGAAGAGGTGCTGGTACTTCCTTTACATATTGAAAGTTTTTTCCAGGTGGACGTTTTGGAAGTTCATTTTTCAATACAAATTCCCAATAGTAATCACCAGCATCAAGTACGTTTTGTATTAGTTCATCAGTAACTGGAAACTCAGCGATATAGATTTTCATTTCTTTCAGTGAAAAAGGAGCTAAGACAGTGTGATCTATTCTTACCCCCGCTTCCTCCAAAAGAATTTTATATTGCGCCAATTGAGCCTTATAATAAATAGCTGGATCTTCATAATTATCCAAAACAGTGCTTTGTGCCGCCGGACATTTGAAATCAACCAGCCATGTCTCACCTGTTTTCAGGTCAAGATAGATGCCATCTGGGCTGGCTTTCATCCAAGGGTGTTCATCCCAGGCTCCGGATTCTTGAAATTTATTTAGTTTTTTATACGCATCTGTATGCAAAACTAAATCATGATTTTCACGCATTGCTTTTTCAAATTTTCTGCGAATAATGGGCTCCATTATGGTGCCTCGCTCTGTATCACCAACAAAAGGCTCTGGAGCAGTTAAACAAATTTTTTCTCGAACAACATCTTCTGCATTACCAAATGGATAAAAATCGCCATTGTATTCCATAATTAAAGCGGACATATCACTGCCACCAAAACCACTCAATCTTCGAATGTGCCATTTTACCATTTTCTTTATGCGATCTTCCATCTCTGCATTACTTAGTGATTCCTCAATGGATTCAGAAACATTGTACTTAGCCACTTCTATTGTGTTTTCTAGCCAGTCTTCGGCTAATTTTATGTTTATATGTGGGTTTTCTGTTATTATTGATTTGAGCAATAGCTCCTGAACATCTGGTTTCATGTGTGCCTCTTTTATTACTGTTTTAATTATTATATCACAGCTAAAAATGAAGTAAAATAACTTTATTTATATCAAAAATATTTAAAAAGTCATGTTGCATTTGCTTTCATCGCTTGTTATTATCCATTTAATTATTACTAAACTGGTTTTATGTTTTTTAAATAGTTCTTTTAAATTATTATTTAAATTAATTAACCAAAAACCCGCTTTTTAATGTCAAAATATTGTAAAATATATATTTGGTTTATGAGGAAAATTTTAAATAATGGAAAAATCATGTTATGAGCTAAATCCTTTTCGATTAAGTAAAAACACTATATACAAAAAACTAAATTTCATTCAGAAAGCTATTTATAAAGAACTCATTGATCTTCTATGGATGCAAGAAAATCAATTCAGCATGAAATATGATACCCAAGAAATATCTGAAAAAATAAATATTTCATCCGAAGTAATTGATGAAACAATGGAGTTATTGTCGGCAGGGAATGAGCCATTAATTGAACAATACTTTTGTTTTGAACACGGTGTCTCAATTTTATCTTCTCATCTCAAGGAACAGATTGAACAACATAAAAAACAAGAAAGTGCACAGTTAGAACTAATTTTACAAAGAAATAAAAAAACATCATGTTCATTACTTGAAAAAGTAAGAAAAAATCCACAAGATAATGAGCTATCTATTGGATATTTGGAGCCAGAGAAAAGGGAGCTAAGTATATACAATGGATGGCTCCCTACAAATAGATTTGATGAAATTGGTCAGGTATTTTATGTAAGAAGTTTCTTTGTAAAAGAAATCAAAGACAAGTACCCATCACTGGTTATCGAAGAACAACTACAAAAAATACTAGAATGGTTTGATAAAAACCCAGAGCGACGACGCCCTGTTGCCATTATGAATAGATTTATAATCGATTGGCTAGAAAGAGCAGGTAACCCTAATTTCTATGCAAATAAAGATTCTGGCGTTATTGATGAATTTGAAAAAGAAATGGCTAAATTTTTGCTCGAAAACGACGAGCAAATAGCTGTAAATCAATAAACAACCAAACAAAAAATAAAGGAAAAGAGATTAATTTCTCCGGTCTTAATATATGAAAAAAACAACAGCAAATGAGTTTACAAAAGAGTTATACCCAGTTTTTATTTCTTTTTATAAAAGATATCAATCAAAATGGCAAAAAAACGGCAGTGATGGTATGGAAATTATGAAATACTGGGGACAGGAGTTTGAAAAAAATTCTGTTCAAATTAATGTCATTAAAGATGTGGCAGAACAAGTCCTTACCATGCCACGGTACAAAGATTTTCCTCCAGGCGTTGTTGATTTCATTGAGCTTTGCAAAAAAAACGAAAAAAAACAGATTAATGATGAGTTGGAAACTGATAATTCTGTAGAAAGTGCTTTTTTAGCTATTTACAAGGAAATTGGCTTAATTTATAAGGGGTTATGGGATAAAGATGGTACATTTGGCGATACAGAGCAATATCAATTCTGGCTAAAAGAAATAAAAAATGAAAAACTGAGTATAGAAACAATACAAAAAACATATAAAAAATTAGGCAACTTGGAGAGTATAGATCTTATCCTCCTAATATAAATCAATTCATTGATTTGGCAAAGATAATAGACTCTGGAGAAAACATTCCTTTTCCAGATGATGCCTATACACAGGCAGTTCAATCATCTAGTGAAAATTTAAATCCATTAATTAAAATAGCTCGACAAAGATATGGTTGTTTTGAACTAAAATCCGATACCTCTTTTAAATCAAGAGAAAAATTTGAGACAATATACAGACAGGTAATAACAGAGTATTTAAATGGACAAATAAAAACAATTGGTCAAAACATCGAAAAAACAACACCTAATATAACTAGAACAGAAGAAAACAAAAAAAACATATTATCAACAATAGACAGTATTTTGGAAATGATGTAAAAAGAGAAGGGGCCAAAATTCACATTAAGGCCCTTTATTTATATCGGTTAATTAAATCGAACTGCTTTCTAACCATAAAACCACTGATTCTTTAATTCTTTTAATTGCTTGATCTTCTAGCTGTCTAACTCTTTCAATTGACACTCCTAATTCCTCACTTAAACTCTTTAATGTCGATTTGGAATCATTAAGCCATCTTGATTGAATAATAAATCTCTCTCTTTCATTTAATGTTAACAAAGATTTTTCTAAGGCTGATGAACGAGCTAAATCAAAATTCATTTCTATCAAGGTATCAATTCCTCCTTCATCAGAAAGAGCTTCCCAATTTATCCATTTTAGCTCGCTATCTAAATCACATTGATTATCAGAACAGTGATATGAAATGTCGCGCCCAGTCATAAAGCTTTCCGCCAAACGAACATCATCAGATTTGATATCTAGTTCTTTTGCTATGCTGTCAATTTCAGCCTTACACATAAAACCAAGTGAAGATGTCATTTTTCTTAGATTATTTAGTGCTTTTTTTTGTGATGGAGTAGTGATCATTCTAACTATTCTGCCATTAGCAACAATGAATTCTGATATGGCTTTTTTTATAAATGGATGAGCATAAGATCCTAAATTTGTTGAGGATTTGTCTTCTCTATACCCAATAATTGCCTGACAAAAACCAAGGATTCCTTCGTTAATTAGTTCATCTTCTTTTTCTCCAGATGCCCAATACCTTTTTGCAATCCCTTTAATTAAGGGAAGATATGTGTTAATTAATTCACAAAGCGAATTACTGCATTTTGATTTTGAATATCGCTCAATAAGAGATGTTTCGTTCAACGCTTTTTCTCTGTTTCTTATATAATATATGGCAATATTATATCATATTAAAAAAAGATGTCAATATTAATAGAAAATCAGAACTTGAACGCAAATAATAAAGAGGTTATTATTAAATAAAAATAAGAAGATGTCATAATGAGAACAAATCTATCCGCATTAATTAATAATTTTTCATTTTCACCGGAAGATGATGATTTATATATATTGAATATAATTAAATTTCTTGACAGTAGCGAGTTGCATGAGTATATTAGAGCTGTTTTTAAAGAAGACGATGTTTGTAGTCGGTTTCTAAATATGGAATACGTTGATTTTTTTGAGCAAATTGCAAAAAAAGACTCAATCAGAGAACAAATGAAAAAAACTTTGCAATTTAATTTTTTTCATAATAACAATAGTGATTCAAACATGACAGCAATGAGAATACTTTATATTCTTCATGTAAAAACATCTATTGACACATTTAAATGTATTAGCAAAGACGACTATTTAATGGACTTTTTTGCTTTTTCCAATGAATCTATAAAAGTACAGCAATCAAGGAATAAATAATGTGGTTTAAAAATATTAATGCGTATAATATTAGCAATTTTGATTTAACAGCGGAACAACTAGCAGAAAAGATTTCAGAAAGAATCTTTACTCCCTGTAAGCCAATTGAGGAAAAACAGGTTGGATGGGTCTCTCCCTTTGGTGATAAATTCGAATCGCTAGTTCATTCTTCAATGGGATGTCATTTATTTTGCTTTAAGTCAGAAGAAAAAATACTTCCTGCTGCTGTTGTTAATGAAATTGTTCAGCAAAGAATTGATGAACTAAGAAAAAATGATCCAGAGATAAAAAAAGTAAAAAAAGAAGTAAAACAAAGAATCGCTGAACAAGTAAGGCAAGAACTACTGCCAAAAGCTCTCTCTAAATTTAGTCGGATCATGGCATATATTGATACCAAACAAGGCTTGTTAATAGTTGATTCATCCAGTCAATCAAAAGCAGAAAATATTATTTTAATGTTGAGATCATCATTGGATGAAAACATTAAATTTAGTCCTGTTCGTGTCATTGATGAACCGTCGATTAAGATGTCAGATTGGTTGCTCAAACAGACAAATCCAAGCGAAGTAGAGTTTGGTGAAAAATGCCAGCTAAAAGATCCAGTGGATCTTGGTTCGATTCGATATGCAAAACACAATATGGAAGATGCAAAACTTCAACAGTATCTTGAAGAAGGAAAAACAGTTGCGGAACTTGAATTAACATGGGATGAAAAAATTAAATTTGTTTTAACTGAGGACCTCGTTATTAAGGGAATCAAATTCCTTGATCTAATCAAGGAACAGCTTGAGGAACAATCACCGGAAAGCTACGAAGAGGCATTTGATATTGAATTTACAGTAATGCATGGTGCATTTGGAAGCTTTATTCCATTTATATTCGATTGTTTTGGCGGCATTGTTGTTGAAGAAGTTGTTTAAATATAAGACTCTACTGTTATGTGGCGGACTAATGTTCGCCACATATAACTCTTTAGCCGCTGAATTAGATTCAGTTGGATATTTAATGCGAGTTGACAACCTGAAAAACATGAGCTTATGTCGAGCTTCATTAATAAACAAAGAATTCATTATTACAAACAGTCATTGCGCCAAAACAAACTCAAATTTATTTGTTTTTATTCCTGGAAATGCCAGTGGATTTACTAGCTCAGTTATTGCAAAAAAAGCGTTTAAAGAAACATCAATTCCATTAAATCTAGCTCAGATAAATGCAGATGTAACGATACTGCAACTACAAAAGCCAATTAATAATATTACCCCACTTGAAGTTGATTTTTCAGAACGGGATAATAAAGAAGCAATTCTTTATTCACTGGCTCCTGGTTTTAAATCACAAAAAAACATATGCAAAATAAACCTAGGTGAAAATAACTTATTAAAAAGTAAGAATTGCATTCTCCCCCGTGGTAATAGCGGAAGCCCATTCCTAACAAATGAAAAAAATCCTAAGCTGGTAGGCTTATATAGTGGTTGGGTAGAAGCGGGAGAGCAAAAAATGGGAATAGGTTCGCAAGTGAGATTTTGGCCAAAAGTGATTTTGGACAAAATAATCAGATTGCGGAATAATTAATAATAAATATGTTATAAAACGAAACCATAAAACAATGTTTAAAATTAAGTAATTTCCAATATTTAATAAACAATAGCTGAGTTCCTAGTCAACGAAATAAATAAATAAAGCCTTAAAAAGGCAGATAACAATAAAATAGCGGTTAATCACTATTTTATTGTTATGTTATGGTAATTATTTATTAATCAGGTTACTATATTTTATAAACAGGGCCTGAGTAACCATTAAAAAATCAAAGCTCTTTTTATTTTATAACAATAAGCGGGGTTTAATTAAAAAGGATAACGAGTTGGAATACCCCGAAAGCAACAAATTCAAAGTAATTGTCGCTTTTCCTCATTGTATAGAACAATGATTCTCGAAAAAAACATGAATAAAAAATACATAAACGAACAGCATATAAATGATGAGTTACCTGAATCAATTATTTTATTTATTAAAGAAATGCTTTTAAACTCAGCAACGAGTGATGAAATTACAATTATTTCAGATGGAAAAGTTTCTTTAATAGAGAGGCAAATCCTGGAGTTAATTGAAAACAAGGAAAATAACTTCAATTATTATACAAAAAAAAGCACTGATGTTTTTTCATTCCCTGTGAACTACCTGAAGAACAATGATGCAAAGCTGCCTTTTTCATTGTATTTTGGTGTAGGTGATCATTCATATATCACCTTAAATAATGGGCATATACAAGGATTTATTCTAAATCCTTCTGCCGCCGCCATAGCGGCGAATATATCCAGTTTTTGTCGCTCCCTCTTCTTCTAGTTTTTTAGTTAAAAATGTACATATAAAGGATTTATTTCTATTGATTTAATTATTCAATAATTAAATCAATAGACTTAGTTTTAGTTATGGTATATAATTTTTCAATATTTATTTAACATATAAAATACCGGAGCTGTTATGATTAGAAAATTAGGATTTTTTATTCTTGGCTTTATTGCATCAATGAATGCTATTGCCGGTGATAACCCTTTTTCTCCACCATCAGAACGGCAGTCAGTATTACAGGCAGCAGCGTGCAATGCTCAAAAAAAAGCCTCATCTGATACAATAGATCCGATGGGGGGAGAACAGGTTCCACAGGAATTAGAAGCATTGCTTAGCGCAAAAAAAGATAGTTCTTCTACGAGTAGATACGTGGGAAGAATAAATGGGAAAGATGTTTTCTTTAATGATGAAAAGGGAACATATATTTATAAAGATGCTAGCGACACTCACTAGCCTAAAAGAGGTTCTTTTTTTTAATATGAAATTAAATAGCTGCTTAAGTTCAATATTCTTTGCTCTTGTCGCAGGAGGCATTGTTTCTGGTTGTACCAAAAGCAATATTCCAGCAAATGGAGAGGGAGCCCTTGAACGAAAATCGTTTGAAAAAAACATGGATAATGAGTGGAAACAAGTTGAACCATCTATTACGTACATGAATCAACAGGGTCCATTGGTTTTAGACGAACCATTAAAAATCCCTTCATCTGTGAAAGACATGATGATAAATACTCAGTTTAGCCAAGATTCATCATTTGCTGATTTAGCTGGATTACTGAGACCAATGGGCGTCTATCTTGTTATTCCCGAAGACAAGATCAGAGATAAAAAAATAGTTATTTTTGATTACGAAGGAAAACTAGGTGATTTTTTAAATGCCCTAGGAGTGGCCTATGGTGTTTCATTCAACTGGAATCAAGGTGGAGTTATAACAGTTGAATCCTCTTCGCGATATTTACTGCGAATTCCACAGGATAAAGATCTAGCTAAATCAATTGCTGTTGATGTTAAAAATCTTGGGGCAGATGATGTTTCTACATCCATTGAGGCCGGAACAGTAAGCTATAAAGCTGATTACAGAACGCACCTTAGAATAACTAATTTCATGGAGAGAAACTCCATAAATGCATCCCTTGTTTCAATGCAGGTTGCAGTTATTACTGTTGCCTTGGATAAAACAAAGTCTGAGGGTGTTGATTGGGGAGCAATGTCTTTGGCTCTGGGAACAAATAAGTCATCATCAACAGATTCAACTAGTTCTAGCACCGATTCAAGCACTGCTTCTAGCACTGATGTATCCAGTACTACGGGCACAACAGGAGCTGCCAGTACTACTGCACCAGATTTGTCTGTTGGCGGTGGAGCAACAGCAATTGCTTTTGCCAAAGGTAATTTTTCACTTACTGCTGCCATTAATTATCTAAGTACATATGGACGAACCGAAACAAGTCAATCTGTTTTAATGAAAACACTATCTGGTCGGGAAGTTAAGATAAAGAGTGGACAAAAAATCCCCTATGTTGACTCTATTGGTGTTACAACTGGGACTACAACATCAGATGTATCATCCTCTAGCATGGCATCCGTTAATATAAAGGATGTAGATATTGGACTGGATTTATCACTAAAGCCATTGTATGACGCAGAATCAGAATTAGTAACAATTGGAGTTGATTTAAAAATAAGCTCATTACTATCATTTATTGAATTGTCTGCCGGAAATCAGATGGGTAAGGTAACGAGACCAAACACTCAAACACAAGAATTTACAGACATTGTCAAAATGAGAGCAGGTGAGTCGGTCTTGATCGGCGGGGTTGGTTTTGGTAGTAACTCTGACAACAGAACAGCACCGTCCTTCCTGGAACAAGCTGGTATCTCATCTCGTAGTGATAAAGATAGTAGAAATACAATGTTTATTATGCTTAGACCATCAGTTACTGTGTATGGCAAATTTGCTAAAGACAAACAGGTTATTCGTAAATAGGTGAAATATGTTTAATAAATTAAAAAACAAACCTCGGTCTCAATCAGATGTTATTGATTTAACTGATGATAATTCATCTGATATGTCGTCATTTAATGACGGCATATCCATGCCAAAACAATTGATGATTGGGTATTATGCCAACATAAAAAAGAAAGATCTAGAGACGTTTATTTATAGTCGAGCAGAATCCAATATGTCTATCGGAAATTCTTTTTTTAATATTATAAAATATGAGGATGGATATATATGGGAGCTCCACGAGGGTGGCTCTGGTAAAGGGGTTTTAAAATCAGTTATCGAACTATTAAAGACAAATGAAGATGTCGTAATACCTATAGATGATAGGCTAGTTAAGATATCAAGAAAGAATAATAGTGGAGGTGTTTCTTGTTATCTTTTAAGTAAAGATGATAATATATCACCAACAGATGGTGTTAAATATCATGATTCTTTAACTCCAGTTAGAAACTCAGGATATGGGCTTTTTTTGTTTGGTTGTATCTTTGCAGTAATTGGAGTTATTTCTATTTTTTTATCTGTTTTATTTAAATATGTCATATATGATAAAGAAAAAAACTTTGTTTTTAATGAGCAGACCTCATCTGCTCCTATAACACAAATACCTATTATAGATAAAATTCTAATGGAAAATGAGACATATGTTGAAACACTTGTTTTTAAAAATAAAAAATGGATTATAAATAAAAACAAAGAGATAAAAATTGAAAAAGATAAAAATGAGCAATCTCAAGTTGACATGCTACTTGATATGAAAGCTGGTAACAAGAATACTCTTGCCAATGAAATTGCAATTATAGAAAATGAATCTATTGGACAAAAACAAGCCAAAAAAAGGATTTAAATTGAATATTATTTCTAGCTCAACATTAAAAATATTTGGAACTTTGTTTATACTAATGGGGCTTAGTTCTATGTTTTTTTCTGCATACATTTACCTAAATCCATTAAAAGAAGTAAAAGATGAAAGCCTTGTTAAAATAGAGAAATTAAGGATTTGCACGCAGACAGCAAAAGAGGCGGGCTTTATCGCCGAAGGAAATGCAAAAAAAGAATTAGTTAACATTAAATTAAATGACCTTGGTGAATGGAAAAATGAATTATCTGCCTCATCATTTATAATGAAAGGATGTACTGGATTAGATTTGGAATATTTTTGCATGGGTCGTAGCTGTAAAGATATTGATGGCAAACCTGCGTATGGCATTGTAATGACAATGAAATACAAGAAGCCAAAAATATTAGACTAATTGCATGTAAATATTAATTTAATCTAAAATAATGCTTGACTCTTAAATTTCATTAATATATTCTACTAATACTTCCTAAACAATAATAATAACAACAAAAAGGAAGTATTTTTTAAAGCAATTAAATTAATAATAATAAAATAAATAATAAAATAATAAAATAATAAAAAGGATTAAAATAAATGTTTAACTTAATTATCTCAATCATTGCAATCGCGTTAGTTGTAGTTCTTGCTGGTGCATCATTGTATTACGGCGGTGACGCTTTCAATAAAGGCTCTGAAAGTGCTAAAGCATCTACCTATATTAACCAAGCTCAACAAGTACAAGCTGCTGCCACTCTGTTTAAGTCTGCTAACGGTGGATTCCCAACCAATCTAGCGGCATTAACAACTGGTGGTTACATGGCCAGTGCTCCAAAACTGCCAACTGGTACTGGTAGCTGGGAAGTTGATCCAACTGTAGGTGTTGCTCATGTAACTCAAGCAGTATCTGCATCAGCTAAAACAGGTATTACTCTGAATATCTGTAACTCTGTTAATGACAATGGTGCCGGTGTTGTTGCTTGTGTAGCTAAAGGTACTGATTTAGCTACCACTGTGTCCGCTGGTCTTCAGATTGATCTTGATGCTGCTCCAACTTCAACTACCACCAATACTGCTACTGATGTAACAGTGTTTATGAAGCTGTAATCGCTTCTTTGATTGCGCATTAATGAAATAATGCGCAATTATTAAACTGATTAGATTTATTATTTAACCGATAGATAATAAATCTAATCACAATAATGCTGTGGTTAGCATGAATTAATTCATTTTTAATTCATTCATATGTAAAACAAATAAATTAATATTAATATAAAATAATCAAACAATAATAAAAAGGAAAAATCCATGTTTAACTTAATTATTTCTATCATTGCGATCGCGTTAGTTGTTGTTCTTGCTGGTGCTTCACTGTATTACGGCGGCGATGCTTTCAATAAAGGTTCTGAAAGTGCTAAAGCGTCCACTTATATCAATCAGGCTCAGCAAGTACAAGCTGCTGCAACACTGTTTAAGTCTGCTAACGGTGGTTTCCCAACCAACCTGGCGGCACTAACTACCGGTGGCTACATGGCCAGTGCACCAAAATTACCAACCGGTACTGGTAGCTGGGAAGTTGACCCAACTGTAGGTGTTGCTCATGTAAGTCAAGTGGTATCCGCATCAGCTAAAACAGGTATTACTCTGAATATCTGTAACTCTGTTAATGACAATGGTGCTGGTGTTGTTTCCTGTGTTGTTAAAGGCGCAGATCTGGCTACTACTGTAAGTGCTGGCAAACAAATTGATTTGGACGCCGCTCCAACTTCAACCACTGCGAACACTGCAACTGATGTAACTGTATTTATGAAACTGTAATTCATTTAATTACTGCTAAATAAAATAAAAGGCAATTGACTCATAATTGCCTTTTTTATTTATGTGTTATTATTTGCTTTTAAAAAACTTATTATGTTATAATGCAAAAAAATAAAAAGAAGACAAATAATGAATAAAATAAAAACAATTGAAACAATTAAGTCATCTCTAAATTCAATATACATGAAAGCTTTTGATTGGATACTTGCCCTTTCAACTACTGCTTATGGCGTCTATTTGTTGTCAAATGATGGGGTAAATACACTTTCCTCCATAGTTCTGATTTCTGGACTTATTGGATTTGTGCTTGCTTATTTTAGGCCATCTGAATTAATGGAAAAATGGGTAAAAACAAAAATAATGAATGGAAAAAACAGTAAGGAGTTTTAATTGTTTAATCTAATTATAACAATTATTTCCATTGGTTTATTTGCTATAGTTTTAATGGCAGGACATAGCTATGTTAACCTGGATCAAATTTATGCAATAAAAGAAGCTAACAAAATTAATTCCGCGCTAATTAAAATAAGTACAGCAAATTCATCATATCAAATGATTTATGATCGTGTAGCCAGTAATTTAAGTGAATTAATTCCATCATTTACAGCCGAACCATTATTGCCAAAAGGATTAGTCTGGGATTCATTGTCATTCAATGCAATAACAGGGGAGTCAATTTTGTGTTTTGGCGGTGTTGTAAATACACCCGTTTATCTTGCATTAAAAAACTTACAAAAAGATATTGGGAACAATCAATTCGTCATTGGCTCATCGTGTGGTGATTCTGATGATTTGTCAGCACCTGAGTTTTTTCCTTTTCCCGTAATGGTTACTTATAAAATAAGGTGATATGTGATTAATTTACTATTAATAATAATTTTATTTCTCGGAATTGCCTCGTCATTTAGTTTTTCAACAATGAGCATGACTGCTGATATTCAAAAAATGAGTTTAATTCAAACGGATAAAAAAATACTAGATCAGTGGGAAATGGCGATCGTTAATAGCCTTAAACCTCTGTCTGAAAATCAGGAATTGGTAGTTCCTTATGGCATAAATGATGAAACAGACCTGGATGAAAATGGGTATCCTGATTTATTTTATCACACAGTCCCTGCTGGATATGGATTGCCGAGAGAGAATGCATATGGAAGACCAATTATTTATTGTCCTTTTTCAGACAAAACAATTCCAGCATCGTTTTTAGATTTAAAAACTGTATGGACTTCAACTTCAGAAAATAATACTAATGAATACAATGTCGGAATTGTTAAGAATTATGATGGAAGAGAATATGTCGCCTATGCAGACCAGAGTATGGATGCAAGTATGATGGGTAAAGGTGTTATTGCGGTATTAATATCTCCTCGACCAGGAAGCTTAAATATACCAAAGTGCCAGGATGTTATATATAACAATGAAACGAGCAAATATGAAATTTCTAATGCACAAGTTAGAGTTATTTCAAAAAATAATATTCAGCCAACAAAATCTATGCAAACGGTTGTTGTTAATACATCTGACAATCAATCACTAAGTGTATTAAATGACATAGTTTCGACATGGATGGTTACTCAACCAACAAGATTGATTATTAATTTAGATGATAGAAGTAGTGGTTACACGCTATCAAAGACACTGTCTTTTATAAATGGAATAGAAAACGTAAAAGAGATTTTGATAAATGGATCCAATAGTTCAAATGTTTTCATTAATGCTTCAACACCTATGAACATTGAATTTAACAATATTGCAGTATCATTAAAAGGAATAACATTCGGTCAAAATGTAAAAACAATAATATCAGGTGGTAGTTTATCAGTTAATGACGTGAATTTTTCTGGCATTAACATAAGCAACTCCATTATTAATATTATTGGAGATGCTACATTTGACTTATCGGCAAACATAGAGCCAAGTATATTAGTTACTGGAAGCTCTATATCTCAAAATAATACCAATATAAAAATAAAAACAAGTGGATATTATGGCTTTGAGATGAAAGACACTAAGTGGGTGTCAAACAATGGAAGTGTAATATTCGAAGCGAATGGAGTAAGCAATAGAGATATTACTCTATCGAAAGGAAGCAGATGGATTGCTGATAGCACATCAATTAGTTTTAATTCGTCTGTATCAGGTATAACGTCAGGGGATAGTTTGGTTGCAATAGATAATACATCTATCACTGATTTTAGTAACTTGGTTATATCATCAAATGATGAAAATGATATTTTATTTCTTGATGAAGGACAGCTTAATTTAAATAATGTAATAGTCGGCATATATAACACAATAAATACAGGGGTTTATTTATCACACGGAGGAACTATTTCTCTTGAAAATAATTCTCAAATAGGAAGTCCTAGTAATAAACCGGTAAATGGCATAACAGATAGAGGTGGTAAATTCCTATTTGGATTAAATTCAAAGGTTTATGCATCATTATCTTGTTGGAGTGGTAATTTATTTACATCTGTCTTATCAAATACATCAGGGTGTTCTTTAGCGACAGTGGATAGCTATAAAATATTTAATCAAAGTAATTGGAGTTGTAATTAATGAGTCAAAATAAAACACGTGATAGTCTTTTAGAAGATTATCTTTTAAAAAATAATTTGATTGGTTCCGATGCAATGCGTGCAGCAAAAATGGAACAATCTGTTACTGAAGAATCACTGGGTTATATCCTGGTAAGAAATGGTTTTCTCAGACATGATCTTTTGGTTGATGCATTACTACTAATTACAGATAAAAGTCTTGTGGATGAGCAAACAATTTTGCCTCATATTCCGCCTGAGTTGCTTGTTGAACTAAAAACAAAAATATCTGCACAAACTGTAAAAGCTGTTTATCTGGCTACATTGAAAGACGAGGATGAAGTTAAATATCATTTACAGCCATATTTTAGAGATCAAGAAATTGTCTTTATTGATGCTAGTGCAGAAAGCATTGAAACGTATTTGGAAAAAATAGAAACAATAAATGATAGTGAGTCATCAGTTCTTGAAAAATTAGTACGAAAAGCAATTTTAAACGGTGTGTCTGACATACATATCCAACCAAGAGGAGAGTCTTATAGCGTATTTAATAGACATCTTGGTGTTAGGAGATTGGAGCATGAAGGAGATATGGAGGAATATCTTCAATTAACAGCAAGAATAAAAGACCGAGCAAGAATGGATTTGGCGGAAAGGAGAATTCCGCAAGATGGTGGTTTTAGCATTGAATACAATGGTCGATTAGTGGATTTGCGTGTAGCTACTGTTCCAACACTTTCCGGTGAAATGATTGTAATGCGAATATTAGATCCGCAAAATGCTAATAAGAAACTAGATGACCTGGGTATTAGTGACTTGGTTTCATGGAGAAACGGCTCTAGTAGATTAAATGGACTTTGTCTTATTTGTGGGGCAACTGGTTCTGGAAAGACAACTACTTTAAATGGAACAGTTCGTGAGCTAGATAGATTCGGCCGGGCAATATTTACCGCTGAAGATCCTGTTGAATATACTATTCCATATATCGGTCAAGTAAATATTAACGAAGCAGTTGGACTTGATTTCTCGCGGGCTTTACGCGCATTCATGAGAGCTGACCCCGATGTTATAATACTTGGAGAAGTCAGAGATGATAATACAGCGAGAAATGCAATTAAAGCTGCTGAAACTGGTCACTTGGTTTTTGCTACACTTCATACAAGCTCAATACTTGGTGCGGTTAATAGATTAAGAGACCTAGGTGTTCCAGAACACGAGTTGAAAGATGTATTGAGGTCTGTTTTGGCTCAAACATTGATTAGAACTATTTGCCAAACCTGTCATGGAAAGAATGATAAATGCCCACACTGCATGGGTTCTGGATACAGTGGAAGAACAATAGTTTCTGAATGTCATTATTTTGAAGATATTAATGAAGTAGAAGATGTATTTAGAAATAAAAAAATAAAGTGGAAAACAATGATTGAAGATGCTTATGATAAATACCTAAATGGCATAACTGATAAAAATGAATTAATTCGTGTTTTTGGTCCCGAGGCAACACGTATCTTGCAAGAAAGAGGCGAAAAAGCTTAAAACACACAGTTAATTGGCAAAGCAATTAATACATTATAATTAATTGACTTACCGTAACAACATATTTATTATTAAAAATAAAAACAAGTTTTTCTTTGTAGCTTGAAATGCAATGGCAAACTAGGTGTCTTATTTGATTCCTGTGTTAATTTAAGTAATTGTAAAATATGAAAGATAAGTCATCTGAAATATTTTCATTAAAAATAACACAAGCATATTTTAATAAAAATAAAACTTAAATAAGATCAGGAAAAATAATTACTTCGATTAAAGCGTAAATAGTGATTGATTATCGGGGTTGGAATATTTGTATTAAAGATAACTTAATAAAAAATAGCAAAATGATTGATGGTAATTAATCACTTGAATTTGCAAGCAATAACAAAAAGTATACTTTATAGAAATAGAAAACAAAAAATACAGCGAAATGTGCGAGCATGAAAAAATGAAAACATTTAAAGCAATAATTGAAACAAGAAGAGGCGTGGTTACCAAAGAAATTGAAGCCGAAAACATTGATCAAGCCAGGCGAATGATTAGAGATCAGGGTAAAATAATTTCCATTAAAAAAGTTTTTAGACTGAAATCTCTTGAAGCACCACTTTCTATTGGTGAAAGACAAATATTTTTACAGCGATTAGCTGCAATGCAACAATCAAAAGTAGGGGCAGGAGAAGCCCTTGCTTTAATGGAAGCTACTTTCGATGGAGCAATAAAACGAACGGCTGGTCGAATGTTGAAACAGGTGGAGAGTGGTGCAGATATTGGTATTGCCATGGAAAGAATAGGGCCACCAGACTTCCCGAATAATGTGGTCGCATTGGTTCGCTCTGGCTCAAAAGGTGGAGATACAGCAAGTGCATTAAGAAATGCTTCTGAATTCGAAGCTGAAATGGATAGAATTAAAAGAGAATCAGGTTCAGGTATTTGGTCAGGGATTATTGGCTTTGTATCAGCGGCTGGTATTACATTTGGCACTACTCGTTATTTTGGCCCCCAGGTAATGGAATCAGATTTGATAAAATTAGCTGGAAATAAAATAAATGTGGGTTGGGCTGAATCTCTTGGCTCCTTTGCAGAGTGGTCCATGGGCATTATGTCCATAATAATGCTATTTTTATTTTTATTAAGCTCATTAGGACGAAGAGTGTCTCCAAAACAAGCCGACAAAATAATATTAAAAATTCCATTTTATAAGGACCTTGTGTTATCAAGAAATAACTATTCGACATTATATGGTCTTTCATTACTTGTTGGTTCAGGGGTTCCAATGGAGCAAGCATTAAGTCTTTCTGTCAATGCATCTCCAAAAGGCTCAATGCAAGAAGATCTAAAGGCCGCAGTTCGAAATGTAAGAGAGGGGAAGCCATGGTCTCAAGCAATGACTAACTTACATGCAACAGACCGTGCTGCGTTGGGTTCATCTATGGACAGAGAGAGTGTTGCAAATTCTCTAAATGCATTATCAAAACAATATAGGTCAATGTATGGACAAAGGGTCGCTGCGCTATCTCCTATTTTACAAAGTATATCTGTTTTGTTCCTGTGTATTGCTGGAGCAGTGCTCTTTGGATTAACAATTATTCCAATGATGCAGTTTGCAACAGCTGGTGCTGGTGGATAATTAAATAAAACACTAATAAAAAACGAATTTATCTTTTATCTTTTTTGTATTAAAATATCAATAAAGAACTGTAATTTTTCGAGCACGGTTAGATCTAATGTTTAATTTTAAAGATAGCCAATAACAAAAGGGGAGCGAAAAACGGGTTTGACTCACAAACTGTGCTATCCACCATCATCTAAAAATGATGTTTTCGCAAATTTAAATGAAAAAAACAAAATTATCACTCCTGTTTCTTTTCGCAGGAGTTCATATAAGCTCAAATGCATCGGGTTTTGATATTAGAGATTTGTTGTTGCCACCTTCGGCGCAAATGGTTAAATCTATTCTTGATGGAAATGAACAAAAGAAACAAGAAGTCTTCAATAATATGCTTAAAACACCAGGAAAAAGCCCTATTTTTGACGGAATTCAGTCTCTTTTAACTAGCTATAACAATGAAGAATACATGGAAAGGGGGAGCGATTTACTAGCGGAAGCAATTATGTTTTCAGCCCCGGATTTTACAGGATATTGGAATGGCAAGACTACGTGGGATGGGCATGTCGTATATCAAAATCATAAATTATTTGATATGGAAAGAATAATGGTTTCACCAATTACGCTAAAAAATTCCAAAGAGAATTTTGGTGTCATGGTCCTTGGCGATCCATCTGTTGCCATTACTGGGAATGTAGATACAAGTGCACAAAGATTATTAGAAGGTAAGCCAGCTGTTGGACCGGATAATGCAAATATCCAGTTGTGTAAATTAATAGACAAGCCTCTTGCACCATATTATGAAATGTCATTCTCTGACTTTGAGTCAATAACATCTATATCAAAAGCAAATATGTTAAAAGGAATTTCTTGTTTAAATGCAACATTTTCTGGCTCCTACTGGGAAAAAAGAAGAAATGACTTTATAGATAGTGGAAGCGATTCAGTTTATCCAAAAAACACATTTAAATATTGACAAAATAATACTATTGGTAATACTATTAAGTATAGATTGTTAAGTAATCACTAAAAAACATACTGTTTTAAGGTAAAAGGAAGTCATTTGATTTGAATGATTTCTTTTGAATTTTCAATTAATCATATTTCAATGGGTCTAACATAAGGAGCGCGAATAGGAACCCATATGCAATGATTGTATTATTTTCATTGCTACTCCTCATTACCATGACGGTGAATGGCATTCGCGAAAACAAGATGAATTCAGCAAGATTTACAAGAACGGTATTTACCCACTCATTTACAGAAAATGATGTTATTATTCAAGTAATTAGCCCTGGTAGAATAACTCAGTTTTTAGTTGATGAAGTTATTTCACCAAGCAAACTAAGAGTTTTGTTATATGATCAAAACGGAGAGCTAACAGCTAGACCAAGAATAATTCAGGATAATGAATTGATTAATTTTTGCAAGGATGAAGTAGCTAGTTTGCTGTTAAAAACAAATCAGTCAAGAAAGTCAGCGTAGGAACTTATGTCACAAAAACAAAATAGCAGAAATGCAACTTTATTTATAGAAGAACTAAAAAAAGCATCAGCAAAATTGGCTACACAGTATGGATTATTAATTCCTGATTTTGTTTCGGCAGAGACAGATGATGGCATATATATTAATCTAACGGCATACAATAAAAAGCCATCAGAGATTTTTGCTGAACTATTCCATCAAAGATCTAAAGAACTAGGCCTAGAGCCAGCATGGTTAGGATCTTCATTTTTGAATCCAAAAACTGGCAGAAAATTAACAATTATGGGGCTTGATCCAGATGGGGGGGATTGGTGTGTTAGATTAACAGGAGATGATGGCTTTGATTATCACATGTCCCCGGCAGCAGTATCCACACTAATTGTATCAAACGTATCAAAATTATAATTATTTAAAAACAAATAAAATACACTAATTAATATTAAAATTACAAATAGTGTATTTTATTTTAAAAATATCAAAGACAGAAGCTATCGTTTTTTGGCAATTCCTTTCTTCCTTCTTCTTGTTTTCTTTGCATTATTGATGCTCTTAATTTACTCATTGCAATTTCTTTCGACTGAACTATTTCATTTGATTTTTGAGCTGTTAAGTCAAAAGGATTTGTCCCATTAGTAGGAAATAAATTATTGCTCACATTAATAACTCCTCTTTATAAGTTTTCTTATTAATCATAACTAGATACTTTTTTAACTCAAAATCAACTTGCTCTTTCACTTCTTCAATTGAACGAGATGCATCAATAACCCTAAAACTTCTCGGGTCTCTTTTTGCTTGAAATAAAAAACCCTCTCTTGCTCTATGGAAGAAACCAGGTGCCTCACTTTCAATTCTATCTAATATATTTCTTTTTTTTGCTCTTTCTAATGAAACAACTGGATCTATATCCATTATGAATGTTAAGTCAGGTTTAAAACCATTTAGAACCATTTTTTCTAGAGCATATACTTTCTCAAGAGGTATTCCCCGACCAAATGACTGATATGCTACCGTAGACGTAGAAAAACGATCTGTAATAACAATTTTGTTCTGTAAAAGAGCTGGCTTAATAATCCCCTCAACGTTTTGACATCTCGCCGCATACATAAGAAGCAACTCTGTCATTTCGGCTACATGCTCTTCTCTGTGCGCCAGAGTTAAACTTCTTATTTCTTCCGCCAATACGGTTCCACCGGGTTCCCTTGTTAACTCAACATATTTGCCTTCTTTTCTAAATTTTTCAGCTAAATGTAATAACACTGTGCTTTTACCGCTTCCATCAATCCCGTCGCAATTAATAAACATGGTTCTCATTTTTTCCTTTTATCTTGTTAGCCCGGTTTCTTTTTCTTCTTCAATATGTCGATTAATCATTCTTATTAATCTATCGCCAAATAATGTAACTTTTCCAGGAGGCAATCCAATTTTTTCTAGGTCTTCTTTGTTTCTAGGTGGATGACTAGCCATTGTTTTCATAATCTGATCGCTAAATATCATAAAAGCAGGCATTTCTGTTTCTTTAGACAGAATGCCTCTCGCTTTTGATAATTTAGTGTATAACTCCATATCGAATATATCATGTGTATTTGTTTTTTGTAGTGATTTTGATGGTGATTTTATAACACCTCTCATATTCACTATTTCTGAGCTCGATTCATTTGCCTTGATTGTAACATGACTTTTACCATCTAATACATTAACACCTTTTTGTGTTAATAAAATCTTATTGCCATCACGTATATTACTTAAGATTAAAGATTCTGTTTTTAATTTCTCAAATAAATTCAATATTTCAACCTTTGTCCAGTTTTTAAATGTACCAAAACTAGATAGATTTTGGAAGCCTCTTCTTTGCATTGAAGCGTTATTTACGCCTAGTAAGACATCTGAAAGTCTACTCGCTTCATATTTTTGTTCTGTTTCATCAATTAATTTTAAAATATTCTTAACGGACTCTTGAGAAACTGTAGCAGAAAAATGCTCTTTTGCCATATTTTGTGTTAAACAAACATCACAATTATTGCAATTTTTATGTTCTTGTTTGGTTCCAAAATATCTCATTATAAATCTACGACGACAAAGATTAGTTCTGCAAAACTTATCTATCGCATTTAAATTATCAATTACATTTTTCTTTCTTTCCACAAGATAGTCTAAATTCAATTCTTTATTTGGATTTATTACATCAATAGATATATGATCGTCAGAAATCTCAAGATTTTTTGTTTTTATAACTTCTTGATCTTCAAGTATTCTAAGAATGGATTCAACCTGTGTTTCCTTTAATTCAATTGGTGCTATTTGAGCGATTTGTTCATAACCAATATTAAATGGTCCATTATGTGCAAAAGCGGATAAAAAGTACTGAACACCCTTTATTGATTCAGCTGATGGAAAAGTGCAATCAATAAAAAACTCTTGTAATCCTCTATCCCGTTCATTATATAAAAGATATGCAGTAGATGCTTTCCCATCTCGACCACATCGCCCAGCCTCTTGAAAGTAATTTTCAATATTTCCAGGCATATGATAATGAATTACCACTCTAACATCTGGTTTGTCTACACCCATTCCAAATGCATTTGTCGCAACAAGTACTTGCAACTCATTTTTAATAAAAGATTCTTGAATTTTATTTTTTGTATCTGAGTCTAATTTACCGTGGTACATACCTGTCTTTATACCCATGCCATTTAGTTGCTCAGCCAATGCTTCTCCTGCTTTAATTGTGGCAGAATAAATTATTGTAGACTCACCACGATGTTGCAGTAGTAATTCACTAATATCATCGAGCTTATTTATGGATTCCCTTACATTAAATTGAATATTTGGTCGGTCAAAATCTCCGATATAAATAAACGGATCGTCTAATTGCAACTGATCTGAAATATCCTGTCTTATTTCTAAGGTCGCTGTTGCAGTATATGCAAAACGAGGGATCCGAACTCCTTTACTGCTACTAATCTCATTTAATACTTTTGATATTTTTTTGTATGATGGTCTAAAATCATGACCCCATGTGCTTATACAATGAGCCTCATCAATTGCAAAAAAGGGGATTTCTATTTCTTTTAATATGGAAATGAAATTTTCATCATCAAGTCTTTCTGGTGCAATATAAATTAGTTTCAGCTCATTATTATTCAATCTATTAAATACATCAATTGACTCCTCTGCACTTAATGATGAATTAATAAAAGCAGCCTGAATTCCTTTTTCATTAAGTGCATCCACTTGATCTTTCATGAGTGATATCAGTGGACTAATAACAACAGTTGTTCCTTTGCAACAAAGAGCAGGTATTTGATAGCAAATTGATTTTCCGCCACCGGTTGTTAATACAGCAAGACCATCTTTTCCGTCTAATACAGCATTAACAATATCCTCTTGCTTTGGACGAAAATTATCAAAACCATAAACTTCTTTTAAAACTTCGCGAGGAGATTTTATTTTGATCATTTATTTACCTATTAATTAAAAAAACACTTGAATTATTATTATATAAATTATACCATTCTTATCAAATTTTGTCGAAGATATTTAATAATAAAAATGGTGGAAAAAAATTATGACAATGCAAAATGAAGTTGTGCGTTTTGACTCTAAATCTAGATTTGCAACAGAACATAAAAATCTCGTACTTTCATTAGATTATCTTGATTGGACTCTTCGTGTGCAAGCAATTGCTCAATCATGTAGTTTACCTTTAAGTGACATGCTGGAAAACCCTGAAACAACTCCTGCGCAAGGCTCGTTAGCCTACAGGCTTGGACATACCAATGTTGTATCTTTTATTTCTGGGAAAAGTGAGAATTATGGATTATCGCTATCTTGGGATTCATGGCTGGAACAAGCATCTGCGCTTAGATTTAAAAAGATATTTGGAATATATTCTGATGTTCCAAGTGATATTATTAGCGAATACAAAGATGTCATTAAAATCTTGGGAAGAGTCCCTTTTGATAGCTCCGAATATCATAAAGCAAAGGATGCTGTTTTATTACAACTAAAGAGAGATTCAGAACAGCATAGTCAATCCGTAATTAATGAAATGAATGAACGAATTAGTGGCTACATTCATAATGCTGAATTAGATAAAAGAAATCTAATTACAGAACAACAACGAGTATCTGTTCTTTCCGCTGACTTAAGCAAAGCAAAAGAAGAAATAGAAGAAGCAATTTTAAAGGCAAGAAAAGAGCATGCTTTTGATAAAGAAAGAGCGTTAATTACCCAAAGAAGTGAATTAACACAACTCATGGATCAGCAAATTTTTTCTATTCAAAGAGAAGCTGAGCAAAAAATTAATGAGCTTGATTCGCAAATCAATCAATTAAAGCAAATTTATAACAGTGAAAATTTTGTATCCAGGAATGAATATAATGTTTTATCTCAGGAGATAGAGAGAGAAAGACACACTAGTAGAGAGTATTTATTAAAAATAAATGAAATAAATAGTGCTTTAGAAACAAGTATTCAAACCATTTATGAAAAAGACTCTTTGATTGCAAATCAATCAACCAGACTACACGAACAATCTGTTTTGGTTAGCGCTTTACAACAACAAATTGATGATATAAAAGAAAACTCATCTGATGCTTTACCACTTGTTTTTCAAACACTTAATGATAGAAATCGTGTTTTAGAGAATTATATTTCAAGATATCGTCAGCAAAACACAGTAATAAAAGAAAAAGTAGTAAAATTACAAACAAGAATTGAAGATTTAACAGGCGACATAAGTAAAATTAAATTTGATCTAGGCAAAAAGGAATCTGTTATTAAGAAGAAAAATAATATAATAAAAGTCTTGTTAGTTACAATACCTCTTGTATTTATTTCACTGGCTATTTATCTGATTTAAAATAAAGACTCCTGATTTGCAATCAGGAGTCTTTTTTAGATTAAGTTTGGTATTATTAGATAATTTTTTCTTTCATAGTTGCTATGAAATCTATTTATATCAAACATCCTCTCTTTTGTTTCACAATTCAAAAACCATTGCTTTACAACTGTTATTTCCGAATCTGTTTTTTTGGGTACTGATTCAGAAATAATTAAAAACTCATCTTTTAGTAAGAATTCTTTTGTTTCGATGATATTGGTTAGATTTGTTTTTGTTTTATTTTTGCTCATAGTGATGCTTGTTGGTTCAAGAGAATATGCGGATTCATAATGTAAATCAATAACTGTATTTGTTTTTTGAAATATTATTTTTTTTAACAGTATGCCAGCTGGCTTTTTACTATCCAGTGTAACCTGTGACCACTTATTTCGAGACTCGCATTCGGTTTCAAATATAAATTCAGCATCGGCGTCGGCAATGGATAAAAATTGTCTTACCAGGAATCCTGTTTTTAGCAACACACCATTATTAATAATATTTAAATTATCTCTGTTAATGCAGGAAGATATTGATAATATAAATATTTGTTGTGCAATAAGTGTGTTTTTAACAAAAGACCGCTCTAGAAGATTATAGTCTCTAACCTTGCAGTAATTTATGCCTTTCTTTATTATTTCTTTAGCTGAAAATCGTTTACCTAGAAACTCACTTGTATATTTTTGCCCATTAAAAACAAAAAAACAAGCTAGAAAATCTCTTCTTTCTGAATTACAACCTTGAGGAGCCAAGCAAATACCTTTTTTATCTAGGTCTATTATGAGTTCAGATAGTGTTGAGCTATCTAAAACAGAGTGATCTATCATATTCCTTAAATTACTCAATATAACATCGTCATTTTTTTTCATTTTTTATTTCCTGTAAATATATTTTTTATTTGATGCAATTTAATGATATATATTATTACCATTAGACTTCATATCTTGTTCTTTTGGTTGATAAGAAGATATTGATAATTAAAAAACTCGGTAAGCATAAAATAAACTCTAAACTTAAAAATTGGATGGGTTTTCCAGTCTTTGAATGCAGCCAGGAGGACATTGAAATCGACACGCAATCTTTTAATGGTTGCATAGGAACCGGCATTGGGCAACGCATTATACGGGGCAGAATGACGATTATTTATTATCCGAACAAGGCTAGTAAACAACAGGTTTTCAGAACAGGAAAGACTCGTCGCTTATAGTAAATCGCCTGATTAACAATATTCTTGCTGAGTCGACTGATTTTTTACAGACATCACAATTAATATAATCAGGCTGAGTTAATAATATGCATGAAAATAAATTAATTTGCAACAAAAAAGAACAAAAGCAATACTCCGCCCTTACATGAATAGCGAGTCATTTAAAAATAATGTTTTCCGAACAATGTTGATAAAAACATGTTTTAGAATAGCGACTGACTGATTGTTCTAGTGATATTTAATATTAAATCTCATTACTTAATAAATAATATATTTCTGTAATAAATGATTAGAAATATATTATTTATTAATATTAAAATAAAAAAACGAGCGAATGGTTCGCTCGTAAAAAGTTTCACTTATTGTTGTTTTTATTTGTGATTACTAACTTTTTTCTGGTTTGCTTTGTTTTTCAGCAACTTCTTCTTATTATTTAGTATCATTGGAATAAATGCTTCCAAAGAAATCTTTGATTTAATATCAATGGTTAACTGAGAATAAACATCTTTTGCAAAAACCTCCATTTTAGCATCATCTGTTAATGCCTCAAAAACCCTGCTTTCACCCATTTTTTTTACAATTTTTGAAACCTGAGGAGTCATTACTGATGCTAATCGAATAGTTTCATAACTGTTCGACAATGTCGTCATTGCTTTTTTAATTCCCATTATTATTCTCGTATTTCCGTGATATTTGATTTTCTGTAATTTAAATTATTCATTCATTTAAGTCAAGCCATAAAATGTTTTTTTTAAAAAAAACTTGGCTCAATATCTTCACTGATTTTAATATTCATTTTTGATTGCTGTTTATTAGAGCTATTAGATATTCCACTTTCTTTAATTGCCAACATTACTTTTTCTTTTATAGAAAAATTATTTTGCTCATGTAGAATTGATTCTACAAGAGCTGCTTTTTTAGGATTTAATAATTCAGGCGCATATATTTTTGCCCTATTAATGCTTGATTGAGCATATCTATTAATCCCACCATCTTCATTAATGTATCTAGACGCTATTTTGGCTGCATGATATGGCATGGTGCTAGGTCTCCCTATTTTATTAATAAACATTGCCTTTAAAACCATCCAATCAATCCTGTAATGCTGAACCACTGACAGAGTGAGATCCCTGTTTTTTGAATCAAAATCATATGGATGGGTTTTATGAGTTCTCTTTTCAAGTCTATTGCTCCCTTTTTTAAATAAAGCACTCCTTGTTATAGAAAAATTTATATCCTTATGATTCAATAATGCATTATTCCATTCATTTAAAAATAAGGATTCGTCATCTAATTTTCCACTCTCCTTTAATAATAAAAAATCTTTTCTTCCTGCTTGTATGATATTTTTTGTTATTAATAAAAGAACCTGATCTTTTAACTCAAATGATATCAATGGCAGCCTGCAATCAATTCTATTTGTTAGTGGAATGACAGCCTCATGAGCCCCTTGAACTTTATTTCCGTTTGATAAATTGGATTTCATTAATAGAACATCTTTATCAAAATCTAAAAATCCAGCATGTTGTGCAATTTTATTTATACTTATCAATGACTCTTTAGATAGAAAGGAACTATCAGATCTTGGATAACTAATGTCTCCCTCTTCATAGAGAGACTGCATGGCCATTGCTATATCAATAACAGGCTTGTCTAGCTCAAGACTGATGTTTAAAAGAGTTTCATCACCCGACCATGGTTTAAACTCATTGTTTGTTACAATGGATTGTATTGATTTTACACATATGAGGGGCAACGAATCGATAACCTCCTTGATTTCCATTGCTTCTTTTTTATTGGAATAATTAAATGGTATTTTTAAATCCCATTCGTTCTTGTCTTTATCAAATAGTTTTTTATAAACAACCCCGGATTCTTGTTTGGTTGTTGAAAACACACTAATAATTGGAGTAAGAACACGACCTATTACACCCTGAGGCTCTAGATGTTGATTCTCCCAGTCTTGTGAGTTAAAAACATAACCAACAAAACGATCGTATATTCGGCGAGCAAGGCCGGAAGAAACAATGGACTCATTCACCGGGCGCAAGTTTGAAAATGAATTTTTCAGCGCCTCGGTGGTTAAATTGGTAATTGATGTCCTATATGACTCCTTCCCAGGTGGAATTAATGAGGATACTTCTTTAGCAATTACCTCTCCTTCTATGTCTTCATCAGTCATAATGTAAATTGGCTCACATTTCTCAATGGACTCCTTGATGAACTGTACTCGTTTGGCATCAACTGGCTCAAGACTTGTGATTGAAAAATCATGTATATTTATAGATAACTCTGATTTTGGTAAATCGAATAATCGCCCCTTTGTTGCAACAACCAAGGAATCATCAATACCAATCTCATTTAACATTAATTTTATTTTTTTTGTTTTTCCGGGAGCCTCAACTATAAACAATGATTTTTTCATCAGACTTTGTGTGAGATACTTGGTTGTTAAGAACCGCAAGGGATAGCATAGACTACTAATTCGTCTCCTTTCTCACTCTCCTTGTATTAACAAGCTATCTTAAATTAAATTTGAATGGAATTTTTATTACTAATGGCTCTTTAAGCCAGTTTTATAAAAGACCCGTAATCTGACTTTTGCTATTTTCTAGTTAATAGTGTAAAACATCCTCATGCATACTAGCTTGTTTGCATTGTTAAAGAATTGGATTTTTATTTCAGTGGTTGAAATTTCACACATTCGTTTTACACAAAACCCGGTTAACCCGTATTTTTCAGCATTCTGATTTATGCAAAAATTAACTGTTTAGCATTAAAGACCAAAGCCTAGAAACTATAAGTTAATTAAAAAATAGAAGGGATGAGTAAAACCAATCCCCTCCAAATATTAATTCATCTTTATTGATTCTGTGGCAATGTTATTTAAACTATTTGTTCCTGTGGTGCTTTCTAATACTGTGCCACTTGCATTACTTATATCTTCAGTTGTAATTTCTCCGTTTAGCACATTTTGAGCTGTGCCTAGTGTGCTTGTTCCGCCAGGAACATTCGCCATTGCACTATCAACTGCTGCTTGTGTTTCGTTATTTATGGTTTGAACTGTTTCTCCAGTTATTGCTTTTAAGATCCCACATGAATCGCCAGAGATGCCTGAACCACTCCCTGACAAGCCAGGTAATCTAAGCCCTAAATCACAGCCAGCATCAGGATTTTGATAAACCAGTTCGCTTTGAGGATTAACCGTGTTTGATGTGTTTATGTTGGGACTATTGCATTCAGCTGTTGCCTGTACCGCTATTTTTTGTTTAATTTTTCTTGTAAACTGCGTATCACAAGCGCCAGCATTTGCCACTGATGATCCTGTTATTCCACCAATAAGTAAACTGATAAAAATTAATTTTTTATTCATCTTAAAATTACGAGAAACCTTGTTCAACCAAGGATGGATAGTTCGGTTTATTTATAAAACCCTTTTCTCGTTTCCTCTTATTAACTATCTTTAGTTTAAATTATGCTATTTTGTTTAATAGCTATTTTTAAATACATAAAATCAAAGCATTAAAATACTTGTTTTGTATTACAAATCATTAAGTACATTTAAATTACAAAATAACTCACTAGACAGTGTCGACTGAAGCATTATTTTGACTCTTTCATATATTATTTTACTATGTAAATATAACTCATCGTGCTTTGCCTCTTTGTATATATCAGCAGCCTCCATATAGAGCAACACACCCCACCCAATTCCACCCTCCTCAGAAACATGACTGTCCAGCCAAGCTATGGCCGAAATAGATTCTCTAAGCGGCATACTAGATAATAATGGAATTAAGCGTCTAAGTGCCGCCTTGCTTTCTTCTGTGCTTGGCAATAAAGCAACTTTTTGCAGTGCCATTGAAAGCTGTATGAAAAGAGCGGGAATTTCATTATAGCGATATGTCCAATCTTCTCTCGATTCATAATTATCGAGAAATCCTCTTATATCAGGATCGAGCTCTCTCCAAAATGAATTTTGAAAATCCGGAGAGAAAATTACAAAATCATTGTTTTGTTCCATGATAAACCTTGTTATTTTATGTTTGCAATATTTTATCAAAAAAATATTATGTTTGCACTATAATTATATATTATCAATTAATTTTTCTTAAAAACAGTTTTAATTTATCATCTAAATAAACAATGTTTTTTCTTAAGATCCTTTTACTTTACTCTGTTTTTCTTTATTAAAAATAGTTGTAGCTATCCAATATCACAAGTTTCAAATTATTGTTTTTATTGTTCAAAACGATCGAAAATAACATATTATCCTCTTATTTTAATGCATGAAAACAAATCAATTAGTATCAAATGCACAATGAATTTCAATTACTTTTTGAATGAATCTATGATTGACTAATTTATTGCCATGAATTAAAATAAATCAACAATAATAAAATTATTCAATTAAATAATATTAATAATTGATAGCAAACAAAAAAGGAATCGGAATTTGGTGCTATCCCAGTTTATTTAATCAAATTGGTTAAATAGATTTTTTCCGTAATACAGAATGTTTAAATTTTTTAATATCGCTCGATATTTCACAAGAGCAGTGCTAAAAGATGCTGGCACTGGTTTTCGTCCAAACGCATATGTTCAGAAAATGGATCGATCACTTGATTTGTTTATAAAACAATCAATTAAATATGGATTTAATAATGAAATAAATAAAAACCTAGAAAAGGATTCATTATCAAATCAGAATACGCCTTCTGCAAATAAAAGATAAAGGAATAAAAATGCTAAAAAAATTTAATAAAAAAGCAGTGGTTATTATGGTAACAGCTGTTTGTTCATACGGATACATCCCTTCATCCAATGCAATACTTCCTGTTACTGATTTTGCTGTGTTATCAGAAACACTTGCTGGAAATATTCAATCTCTTAACAACTGGATTGAGGAAAAAGTATTAATGAAGATGGACATGGCACAAAATGCAGTCCTACAAGCAGCAGGAGTAGATGCTGGTAATAATCAGGCAACACAACAAATACAGTCAGCACAAAACATGCAACATGATATATCTGAGATTGAGCTTAAAAGAGTAACATCAAATAATATTAAAGACGGAGCAACGACGTGCGCAACACTGGGAGTTCAAGCAATGGCTGGAGCCGTGAGTTGCGATGCAGCTACCACAGTTAAAAAATCCATGGCAGGGGGATCGGCAACTCACGGCAATTTTGGCTCAAGCAAAAACGAACACATTGAACAAGTCAAAGAAATAACAAAAAAAACAGTTAATGATTGCAAATTATTACAAATAGAGGGAGCCCCAGTACAAGATCCTAATGATCCAGGTGCAAGTCTTCGATATTCTGCCTGTATGACACCAATCAAGTTTCTTGGCTCTGATTCAAACTCAAGTACATTAACTGATGATGATGCAAAAGCAGCTGATTATTTTTCAAAACTAATAGTTGGGGTAACACCAACCTTTAAAAAATCTTCTCTTATAGCAAAAGATTCATCTGCATACTATGAACAAGTATCTGAAGAAGCTAGTTTAGAAGCATATAGAAATCTAGTTAACTTAACCTTTAGTGAAGCAAAGGCACTTAAAACCAATTCAACTTCTGAAAGCGATCCTTCTCCGTCGCCAATGGCTGTTCTCGATGAATTTGATGATGAAAGATTTGGAAATATTGAATGGATGGCGTCAGTACAGAACATAAATGCGGAAACGAAAAATGAAATTCAACCAGCAGAGGTATTGAGACAAATAGCAGTTATGGAGGCATTTATGGTGCATTTAGAGCTACTGAAATACAAGCAGCAGATTCGTATGGAATCATTACAGGCTGCTTTACTAGCGGTTACAATCAATCCGCCAAAACCATAATGGAATAAAACAATGAAAAATAATAATAAAATAATAATGGGATTGTCTTTATTTGTCATTGGGTTAAATCAAGCAAACGCTGCTGACTTTTCTCAAATAAAGCCAATGGTGGCACTTGTTGTCTCAATAGGTTATCTAATTGGATTGGTTCTTTTTATTACAGGACTATACGGATTTAAAAAACATTCCGAGAATCCTCAACAATTCACAATTGCATATTGTGTTATGAATATGGCGACAGGAATATTACTGCTTTTATCTGGTTATTTTTACAGCTCTCTAAAAAGCAGTACAATAGATCAAGGATGGTCATTTGATGGTGAATCCGCCTTATCCATAGATAATGCAGCATTAGCTGATGTTGGCTCAATGAGTAACAGCTTATTAGGTCAATATCTTCCTGAACAGACCATTGCAATGCTCATAGGTTTTGTTTATTTAGTTGGATTAATAGCATTTATTAAGGGAATATATATGTTAAAAAATGTTGGTTCTGTTAATGGTGGTCATGACGGAGGAATAGGAAAAGCATTAACACATATGGCTGGAGGATTGGTCTCAATGAATATTGTTCAATTTAGCTGCATAATGGGTAATGCAACAGGTATCTCAATGTTATGCATAGGAGGTTAATATGTTTGGATTAGGATTTATCGGAGAAATACTGAAAAACAGCAGAAAAAACACTACGTTAGCAGATGTTGTTTTTAATAAAGATTTGGATTTAAAAAAGAAGCTTAAAAATATTCCATCTGTGTCATCAAGTGTTGATAAAAAAGAATTCGAATTGCGCTATAAAAATCTTACTTTATCATTATATGTTGTTTTTGCCTTTGCTGTTTTTTCATGCTCTGTTGGATTTGCATCTTCAGATCTTGTTTCTGTTTTTTTTGGTTTTTTATCAAGTTTGATTTGCTGTACTTATCTTTTTAGATTTTCATTTAGAGCATGGAGAGCAAGAAAAACATATTATGACTGGGATAATAGAGATAAACCAAATAATTTAACCATAATAAATTATATTGATATATTAACAGTAACTCCAACGGAATTATTCCCGAAAAAACTAAAATAAAATAAAAATAATTTCTCGCTAAATAAGTGGTGTGATATATTTAATTATAAAATAATAATAACTGGTGGTAAAAACATGTATTTCTTTTTGAAAAACACAAAGAGAATGAAATCAATCGGAAAGGGAGTAGTCTTTGGATTATTTGCTATTTTTATTTCATTGTTTTCAATTCCTTCTGAGGCTGCAACTGGCGGTTCATCGACCACCTCAGCCTCAGCCTCGGCCTCGGCTTCTGCTCAAGCATCGAGCACTATTTCATCTATTCTGTCAATGAGCATTAAATCAGAAGGAGATGACGCAGAGCTTGCACATAAATATTTCAAACAAATCTTTGGTGGATTTATTTACACTCCATGGGGGGCTGGAGATAGTGGTGATATCACGATTATATCCAGGGCCGTTGGATTTACAAATATTTTGGCTTTGTTTCTTGGTTTGGTTATTGTCTTTTACGTAATGATAGGAGGAGCATTAAACACCGCTCATCAAGGAGAGGTGCTTGGAAAGAGCTGGAGCTCAATTTGGCTACCAGTTAGAACGGCACTAGGGTTTGGTCTTATTATGCCTGCCGCCGGGATCGGTGGCGGAGTTATGTCTGTTGCACAAATGTTTATAATATGGGTGATAGTAATGGGCTCAAATGCAGCAACAGTACTATGGAATTCGTTGGCATCAAATCTATCTGCTGGCGCTCCAATTACATCTGCAATTCCATCACCGGGAATAACTCCGTCCGCTGACATGCTTAAGATGCTTGCCTGTACTGATGCATACATTAGACAAAAAACAATGGGAAAAACAAATCTAACTAATGGTGATGCAACTGCATATACAGTGGTTGATTCGAGTAATAAATCTAAATCATATCCTGCAAAAGGTAATGATGCTCAAAATGGAAGTCTTTCAATCGGCAATCAGTCTTTTTCATCTGCGCTCGCTGATGCTCAAAGCATCGAATTTGGGAATAATGGTGTCTGTGGCAGCATTACCTTTTCACCGGCTAATTTTGATGTTGCTGCCGAAATTAAAGGGAATGATTATAGAAGTCTTGCAACAAAAGCAGCTATTATAAAAGCCAGGTCTATTGTTGCAGAGAACCTCAATTCCTTATTGACAATAGTTCAAACAATTAACAACATGGAAACCGGCGGGCCAATTGCAATAAATACAGCACTTGCAGATGGCGATACTGAAGCATCATCTGTTGCAAGAATTGAGATATTTAACAAGGCCGTGGCCGATTTTCAGGCTGCTGCATCCGTGTATGCAACAAGCATAGTTTCAAAGCTTGATGCAGAACTATCAGGCAGTGCCTCGGTTGCTGCTCAATGGAAGAAAAATATTACAAAAGGAGGCTGGATGAAGGCAGGTGTGTGGTATCACGAGCTTAGTGCATTTGCATCCATGTCATTTCAAGTAATATCTCAAATTAATTCTCAAATAAAGCCAAACATCCCAAGTGTTTGTTATTACGCTCAATTTGAAAAAGATCAAGATGATTGTGAACTCAAAAATAAGCAATTAAGTGAAACAATAAAACTTGTTGAAACCATTGCTTCAAAAGCAGTTACCAATGTTAAATCAAGCGGTGGAAACAATCTGTTAAACAGTGCTGATATTGCAAGCTCCAAGTGCGGAGATGGAAATTCTTGCTCTGGTGATACTGGGATTTTAAGTGATATATCATCTAGGTTAGCAAGAGGGATATTAAATACATTTGCATCTGGAAATGATCCTGTTGGTAGTACTACTGGAATAGAAAGTCCTTTTCAAACTGTTGCTTCAATAGGTCATAATCTGAATTCTACTGCTGCATATGCCTGGACCATAGGGATGGTAACATGGGGTGGCATTGAAGGAATGAAGGGAGCAGGTGATACATGGTTAGGAAACGCTATAGGAGTGGCCAAAATAGCGGCTTTTACAGCGTCAGGTGTGTTACAGTGGATACTAATGAGCCTAACTGCATTGCTAGCATCCATTGTAACTCTTGGGTTTGTGTTAGCATACTTAATTCCATTTTTACCAGTTGTTACCTGGATAACAATGATTTCCGGTTATTTATTAACTGTTGTTGAAGCAACCATTGCAGCTCCATTAGCCATAATATTAATGGTTACCCCAGAGGGAGAGGGTATTGCGGGTAGTAGATTAGAAAGAGCAATGCAGCTTTTGGCAATGGCGGTGTTAAAACCAAGCTTAATGATTATAGGAATGATTGCATCAATTTCATTATCTTATGTTTGTTTTTCAATGATGAATCTATTCTTCTTTCAAGCATCTGAAAACGTGCTAGAAGGTAGTCCATTTGATTTTATCGCAATTATGATTGTTTATACCACAACAGTTTTTCAATTGTGTAAACTAATGATATCAATAATGCACAAATTACCAGATCAAATTTTAGATTGGTTCTCTTCAGGTGTTGGTCGTCAATTTGGAGAAGGCGAGACATCTCAACACATGGAAGGTTCTATTAATCAAATGAAACAAGGTGTTGGTGGTATCGCTTCAGCAATAGGAAATAGAGCAGGAGAGAGAAGAAGAATGAGAAAACAAGGATAAATAAAAAAGGAAAAGAGGCGTTGTTGGATAACGCCTCTTTTTATATTGGGTGATGTGTATTATTTATTATTTTCATATTTTAATAGTAGTCTGAATTTGCAACATCTACATACTTAGCAAGAATCAAAATACACACAAAACCGAACATGTAGCTAACCATATCTGGATGAATATGCATGAAATGCATTGTATCAAACAAAAAGTTCCAACCACATTTTCTAACAAGAAATTCAACAAATTTAACAATGCAAGGCATTATTAAAAAATTAGATAGACAAAATATTATCGTTCCCCAAATAAGCATAAAAACCTCCACAAGATTTATCTATAGTATTAAATTAAACAACTAAGTTTAATATAGATACTAAATAAAAAAAGTCAAGTGAATTTTGCAAAAAAACAAGCTTTTTTGTGAAAAGTTTATTTATAATGTTTTATTATTGCAAGTTGGTTATGAGTATTGATGAAATTGTTTTTTTATTCAAACAATGCATGAGCAAACCGTTTAAATAAATTATTGCTGTAGCGAGATTGGTTGCGCCTGATGTATGTATATTAGGTTAACCCAAGAGAAAGGTCAACCCAATAATTTATTTTTATATTGAAAGAGCAGTATCAAACTCATCGCTAAATGAGTTGTTTTCATCAATAATTTTTTCTATTTTTTGAATAATTGTATTTGAATTTCTCTCGTGACTTGCTTCCATTCTTAAATTCTTACTTAATTCAATAAGAGACTGAACATTTTTATCTAGCTCATTTATGTGGTTTTCTAGTTTGTTTAGAATAACTTCTTCATCGTAATCCAGTGCCTTTTCTATTCTTGTTAAAGCAAGAATTTCTCTGAATTTATGGATTGTTAACCCATTATGATTATCATCATGATATAATCTGTTCTCTAAATAATTAACCCATTTTTGAAACTCAACTTTGCTAAAGTCATTGTTTTCCATGATTTTTTCGTGAAAATTACCCCATTTTGCACGAAGCATTAACTCAAACTGCCTACTCTTATCATCTGTTTTGTAAGCGGTCTCATGAACATCAATAATCTGCATTCTTACTGCGTCAAGATCTGTGTCGGTTGCTTTGACATGCAAGGCACTCCTGATTTGAGTGTCAGTTCTACTCAGAAATCCACCGCTGTATAATTGAGAATAAACATCTTTTGGTTTTGGCATTTCGGTAACAAATGCTTCTTGTAGTTGACGTATAAAGTCTTTATTTTTCTTTATTTCTTCTGCGTGCATTAGACACTTATCCATATCTAATTGACAACTGTCCGCCAATGAATTCGTTAGCATTTTTTTTGCTTCAACAATAATAGGTAAATCATTAGCTGCAATACCTACTGCTGGAATAATCGGTGAATTTTCTGGTAAGTCTTCTCTTTTTGTAAACAAATATTTTTTAATATCATTTGCACTCATGGAGAGCATATCATAAGGATCATGCCGTAAATCCACACAGAGCATTTTATTTTTATTTGATGCATCCATAATAATTGGCAAAACCATGGTCGTGTTTCTTTTTTCTGTTCCATAAAAAGAAGATACATGAAGAAGAGGTTCTCTTTTAGACAGAAGTGCCATTGCCTTTGTTTTATCGGATAGCTCAAATAAATAATCATAAGCTTTTCCATTTCTATCTTTTATCAGCTTTGCAATTCCTATTGTTGCTAAAACATCACTTAATGCATCATGAGCACATTCATGAATAATTCCATTTACTTCTGATAAATCAGATAGTTTTAGACTGGTTTTTCCATCTTCTTTTTTCTTCCAGCTTAGGATTTCTGGTCTAAATGCATATACCATTTGAACAAGCTTAAATACGTCAAATCGACGATTTCCATCTTTCCATTCGTGATCATATGAATTAAGCATATTTCTATACATCATATTCCTGGCAACAACATCATCAAAACGCATCGTATTGTAACCACAAACAACTGTATTTTCTTGAGCCATCATCATGCTCTGAAGTTTTCTAGAAAGTGCAAACTCTGTCATTCCAGATGATTTTAATATATCAATATCCAGTCGATGAGTAAGAAATGCCTTTGGATGGGGAATAACATCAGGTCGAGGAGCACATAGCATGTTTACCTCTGAACCCTCAATGATGTTTAAATTTGAATCTGTTTTTATGCTTGCAAGTTGATAAACCTGATCAAAAGCAGGATCTACACCACTTGTTTCTGTGTCATACCATCTAAAAGTGTAATTTGAGTTTATTGGCATATTTTATCCTTTATTGACTAACTTGTTTATTTTAATATTATTCATTATAACATATTTTTCATCCATAAAGCAGTAAAATTAATAATTTCAATTAAATTATTACAAAAAACAAATAATTTAATTGACCTAAATGGATTATAAATGCTATATTTAGTATAAATAATAATAATAAAGTCATATCAATGACTAGAGAGAATAATAATGAAATTAACAATATTAATGAATAAATATAGCATAAATGAAGATCAAGTTGATTTAATTGCATCATCAATGATGGAGAATCTGGATCTAACGGAAACAATGGCTAGACTTAACGGCATTTTAAATCAAGAACAGATCTTTGCCGTTGCAAGTGCTTTTTGCAAATCTGAATTTGGTGAGCCGATAGATGATGTTGCTCCAATAATGGTTATGGAAAGAATGCAAATAAATGAACTAAAATTAGATGAAACAAAAAATAAAATAAATGAGCAAAAAGAGCTTAAGAGGCTAAGAGCAATTGAAGAAGATTTGATTTTGTACGAAGCTGAACAAATTTTGAAAGTAGCCCTGTAATAAAAAAAAGCCATGATAGTCACTCATGGCTTTATACTTAAAACAAAATTGGCATTTCATTTTGCAGAAATTTGTTTTCATCTTCCATTTTGTTTAACCATGCAACGTATTTTTTAGCACCAAAACAATCATCTCCCTTTCTGTTTTCTTTCCAAAATTCCATTATGCAATTGTTTTGAAAATCACAATTTTGACATTCTGAATTGTAGTTTCTGGTATATTGCTTTCTTATGTACTCTCTTCTAAGAGGGGAGTTGATAACCTCTTTAAAAGACTGAGAAAGGATGTTGCCAAATGGTTTCATATACTCTAAATAACCATCTCTATAATCAGGAAGAACAAAATCGCCTTCTGGTAACAAAAACATAGTTTGCCCGGCTATATTTGAAGATGCATCACCGCCGAAATGAGCAGCTATATAACTCATTTGCCCTATATGCGGAACATGAAGTCCATCTTTCTTTCTTTCATACCAATAAGTTGTTAACTCAATCATGAAATTAGAATACTCTTCCATGGGTGGTGCTAACTTTTCATATTTTAATCCTTTATTTTGTTCATTTAACATGAATGGTAAAAAAGATGCTTCCTCAATATTTAAATTACTTAAGTACTCCAATACTGCCCTTGGACCATCCTTCATTAATTCTCTATTAACGACACTAATTGTTGATACAGCAAGTCCATTGCTTATGGCTTCTTTAACTCTTTGTTCCCATCTTTTGACGTAGGTTTTTCCTCTCATTAGTCCATCAAAAGATGTTTGAAAATGACCACGACCCCAGGTTTTAAATACATCAAACCAACTGCTATCAATGCTTATTAAGGATGTCAGTATTTCATGTCGAATATAATAACCATCTTCCTCTAGAAAAATACTGCTTATTTTTTCAAAAGCAGAAAGCATGTATTCTTGCCCCAATTCTGTTGGTTCACCACCATACCAATAGAAAATAATGACTTTTTGTTTTATATCTGTTTTTTCTTTATAGTAATCATGGACTTTTTTGCATGCCAATTCTAATTGCTCTAATGTCATTATCGGACTGTTTCTTCTTTGTTCTTTGGTTAGATAACAATGAGGACAATTTAATGAGCACCGTAATGAGGGCATCATTGTAAACACAAAAAAACCTTTTTCTATAGATGTCTGTGTTTTTGGATCAAAATCATTAGGTAGTTTTTTATAATCCGTTTGAATAGGAAGGTTTAAATTACTCTTTTTCAACCATTTTAATTCGTTTTGCATTATAACTCCAAGATATTTATTTCATTCTAATATTCGCAGAACCTATCTCTTTTTTTTCAACGGATGACTCTTCGTCAATCATGGCACCTGCAATATTGCTAAATTTTACATTAATTATTTTTTTTAAAAAAGAATATATGAAAAAAAATAATATTGGGAATATTGAAAAAAACGAAGTTTTTTCGGCTCTTATTAGTTGATCCAATTCTCTTTCATTGTATTTTTTCATTTATTTTCCTATTGACATAATACTCTAATTTAGTTAAATGTCTATTATAATGTAAACAGATCTACTTGACACTCATCTCTCTTAATATTAATGACTTTGGTTTTAATCCATTTAATTCAACTTCATTCCTAATGTGCTTTATAAAGGATTTAAAACCAGGACATTCTCCTTCTCCATTCCAATATTGATGAAGAACACCACATGCTGATTGACATGATGCATACTCATCACAACCAATGCAGTTTGGTTTTGTTATTATTGCAGAAGTTCGCTCTCTTATATATTTTCTTGAGCTTGTAATATCTATAATTGGTATATTAAACGCATTCCCAAGTGAATCAGCATTTAGTTCTCCTCCTGCCTCTATACAAGTAACCGTTTCGCCGTTCCAGTCTATGTCAAGAGAGCCAGGTATGATTGGACAAACAATATCATCCATTGGCTTATTGTAGTAAATTGATTCAATCATTGATTCTATTGGGTTAACATATAGTTCAATATCTATCATTCTTCTTTTTAAATACCACTCTGTTGCATTAATCATAAACAAAGATGTTTCTTTAAATGTTGGAAAAATTGCATTCATATTTGTTAAGCCATCCCCTCCAGGGATGAAGAAACCCATGTGTATCTTTCTTAGCTTGTTCTTATAAAAGTAGTCAAGCAACTCTATTGCTCCTCGTTGTACAACTTGCTTAGTGATCGCGGTTGTTACAAACACTTCTCTGCCTAAATCTTGAACTTTTTTTATATTACTTAACCACTTTTGCTCTAATGCTGGTTTTGGTTTACCTGATTTTGATACAAACCTAGTGTCATATTCAAATGACGTTGATACAGCATCAAAAAGCATAGCTATATCAACTGATTGATTCGTGACCATGTTTGTCACCAATGATAATTTAATTTTTGATGGAGATGCTGAAAATATTCTATTTATTTCTGGCAGCACTTCCTTGAAATATTCCAGACCTAACATTGTCGGTTCACCACCAATAATATGGATTTCCGCAGAATCGTATTCATTTTTTGTTTTTTTATCATTAATTAAAAAATTAACTATATTAGTTGATAAATCAATTAATTGTTTTTTTGATATTGTTTTTGATGAATTTTTCTTTTCTGTTGATATATAGCAATGAGTGCATCTTAAATTGCAATCTCTTGTTACGTTAATTTGAAATAAAAATGATTTCCCGGACAAATAATGCCTCCTTTTTTAGATTTTCATTGTGTCTTTAATATCTTTTATTCTATCTTCTACCTGAAAAACACCATGCTTCTCTGTGCTAACTAATGAATCACCTATTTTTACTTCATTCATAACAAATTCACAGCAAAAATAAGGATCGGTTCTTGATGTTAATACAACATTATTTACAACAATCAAACAAAATGACCTTATTCTATCGAAAAAAAACATCATTTTTTCACTTTTTTTTCTTTCTAAATCTAAATGGGATATGTTTTTTCTAATAATGGCCCAATGAACTGATTTTTGGTTTTCCTTGAAGAAATCAACTTCCTTGCCTTCCCAAAATATTTGATTTTTATTAATTTCACTTGATGACTTATTGTCAGATGAAATTGAAGAATTATAAGCAATAACTACTAATGGCTTATTGTTCTCATCCTTTAATGATGAGACTTTATTTGATAGATATTCTATGCAATCTGAAAAACTTTCACCATTAAAATCAATATGTTTTTTTATTTCATTAATTACATCAGCATTCCATATGTTTACTCTTGCCTCAAAAACAGCAAGAACAGATCTTGGTGCGTCCCATGGGAAACTTCTGTAAATAAGTATTCTTTTTCCCTTTTTGGCTAAATTATATGCAGCAAGAAGAGTTAAAAGAGGGTCGCTTCCTGCCAATAAATTATCAAAATATTCAATTGCAAATTTTTTAAAAAATGTAGGTACAATAATTCCATTAAGTAGTAAATTAAATAAGCCTGGCTTTTTGCCACCTGTTTTTAATTCATAAATTCTTTTATATCTAATGCTTGCTTCTTTAAATCTAAAATAAGAATAATGAGGCTGTGTTTTTTCACTCAAATTAAATCCCTCAATTATTAAACTTAACTCATAGAGCTTTTATATTTTGATTGCTGATTGCAATATTTTTAGATTTTTGCTCTATTCTTTCAATCCAATTTACAACATTTATTAGTCCATAGCTATTAATTTTATTCTCTATTTCTTTAAATAGGGATTTCCATGTCGAACATAGCTCAGACTTACCATATAGTCCATTACCATCTTCGATTGATTTTAGCATACATCCACCATGACAAACCGTTAAATATTCACATTTAATGCATGATAATGGAAGATTACGAGTCCTATCGTAAAACTTAATCCATAGCTCATCATTCCATGTTTCGTTTATCGTATTGCCTAATATCCCAATACCAGCATCAGCCATCTCTTGGCAAACGTATAAATCACCGTTCGGCTCTATGCACATAGATCTTTCTGCACAATTAGATTGAAATGCGCAAAATTCCATGTTTTCACTTTGATTATAACTAAATTTTTGTTGCAATATTTTCTTTAACAATGAATAAATTGGTTCTAATACGATATTTTTTTTCATAAACCAAGCATTCAGTGATTCAATTAATGCTTTCTCAACCTGTTCTGGAGTTACTGGTTCTATGTTACATCCACCTTTAAAAACAGGTCTTATTGTGATGTTTCTTCCCTCTCTTGATGCCATTAAAACCTGTTGCTCGGTAAACTCAATACTTTTGTTATCCATTGTAAAAATTGCAGGAGTAGGGGAGAAACCATTGTGCATAATTTCTTTATCTCTCTTCATCATAAATACTCTATATTTTGATGCACTATTCCCTATTCTGCGTTGTTCCGTAAAACTATCAATTGACGTACCAACTCTTCCATTAAATAAATTAAATAACTCCGTGACTTTTTTTGATGAACTCAATAAGTTACTTTGTGCTCCATCATGAACTGAAATGCCGTGGCTTTTAAATAAATTACGCGCCATGTACACCATTTCTTTTAATTCTGAAATATCTAGTAATAATATTTCTCCTCCAACATACTCAATGCTGAGATTAGTAACTCTTATTTTGTTTTTATTCCACATCAAAAGAATAAACTCAAGCGATTTTTTGTATTCATCAACACTCATTTTTTGAGATGGATCTTCTTGCCATGACGAACAATAAGTGCATTTAGCATTACATGCTTTTGTTAATCTTACATGAAGCGTAAATGGAACAATATTTGAATCTAGTCTCATTTTTAAATCCTGTTAATTAAACCACGTGTAAAAATAAAAAGAGCCAAAACATGGCTCTGTTTATTTATTTTTTTTCACTGAGTAATAATTTCTTTTAATCTATTTATTGTTGCAAAGCCAAGTGAGTTTGCAAATACTTCGAATTTTTCTTTTCCTTCAAATGCACTATAAATAACTTCTCTCAATTCACTTTTTATTTCATCCATAATATCTTGCGGCATATTATCTACAAATTGCTCTTGAATGTAGTCATCTTGTGTTATGTACTCCTGTTTGTATCCAAAAACCTCTCCAATCATATATTGGAAAAAACCAACAGAGGGATACAGCATGGTTTGTGCATTGGATTGATTTAACCAAGCGTATGTGTATTCAGAAAGTTTTTTACCATACTTCGCCCAGTCATCTTTAGTAATCACATCTACAGGCGGCATTATTGACAGTGCGATCCCGCAATTCATGGCAGTAACAATCATTGCTTTTGGTTCAAACTCAATAGAAAATGGAATTTCTAACACTACATCTACGCCAGATGTTACATACATTAATGCAGTATCAATAACATCAAATGAAAGCGAATCGCCTTCTTTAGCCGCAACTATTCCTATCTCTTTTATTCCCGGTATGACTGTATCGACATATTCATCAATCTCTATTCCATGCATGAACGCAGTGATTTTTTCAGGCTCCATTTTAACCAAATGAGAAATCTTCATTTTTATATCCTTTAAAATAATTTATTTTAACAGAATTAACTAATCAAATCATAATTAAATCTATCTGTTATTACTTATTCAATATTAATTTAAGCATTTATTAATTTCATTTAAAATAAATGATTTCATACTTGAAAATACTGTTTTCAGAATTTCTGTAATAAAACCAAAATTAAACTCCTTACAAATGCAAGATAAAATAATTCATGTCATTATTTACTGACTCTTGCACAAGATATGCAGACTTTCAATGTAGCAAAGAACCGCACCAATTGCTCTGCAATTATTGTTTTTTGTCGTTTACTTTTACTCTTTTTAAATTAACCCATACAGAGTTAAATTGATAACAATTAATACAAACAGGTCATCCTGTAAAAACCCAGAATGACCCAATTATTATCTCCAAGATCTGCTTCCATGACATGCACTATGACAATTTGAATAACAATTCGTGTAGCAAATGGAGCTCATTACGTCTTCAGAGCCAGAATTAGTGCTGTCCTGGTATGCTGCAAGGTAAGCTCTTACATCAACATCTATTCCCTTGCTATCAATTTTGAAATGATCTCCAAAATCAGCCAAATTATTACTAATTAAAACAGATGGATCTTTCTGGTTTAATGTTGATGATAAACTACTAGTTAAATCACTTGATACTTTTTTTGAATCTATATTTATTTCTTTTTGAGCATGAGCTTGTTGAGCTAACGCAGATAAAGAAGCCAAGACAATAGCTGATGATACCTTTTTCATATTAAATACCTATTATTATTATTAATAATCAAATTATATAATATTTAACTATTATTTTCAACATTATATAATATTATTTTTTCAATTTCATTAAATAATTGCCGCCCACCGGAACACTCACTTGACTCATCTACTTTACTTGTTGCCAAACAACCAGAAGAACAAATCGTTTTGAATTTACAATTATGACAATCAATCTGCCTTAATTTCCTAACCATTTTTAGATCGAACATATTAATAGCATGAGTATGCTCATTATGTACACCATCCTGATCGGTCGTTAGTGCAGTACAACCTATTCTATAGCCATTTGCATCAATTGTATGAAAGTTTGTATCGCATTTTCCTGATAAACACCCATACCCCTCTCCGATACCATTAAACAGATTGGTCATACTTTCCAGTAATCCATCAAGAGGAGATATGTGCAATGGCTGAATACAATTTCTTTCTTTCTTTTTGTATATTTCATAGGCTCTTGCTAGCCTAATCATATAATTACTGTATTCTTCATTATTAACACCAAGCTTTTCCCAGTTTTCTTTTGCGTAACCAGTTTTTGTGAGTCTTTCTATATGAATATTATTAATTCCTTTATCTTCTAGGAATGCAAATAGAGAAAATGGATTTTTAAATGTTTCAAAAAACAATTTTGTGCCTGTTATTACAAAATATGCCTCAATACCATCTGACTTCAGCTTTTCAAAATTATCCCAGAATTTTTGCTCATATGCAGTATTAGACATACTTCCATTTTTGTTTAAAAATCTTATCTGAGGATCCCAAGATACACCTATTTTCCCATTAAAGTATTTAAGATAAATTTCTTTCCATTGTTCATTATATGAAATTAAATTTGTCTGAATTTCGTTTTTTAATACAAAATCACTTTCTTTCGATAAAAAATCTAAAGATTCTTTAAAAAAGTTTATTCCCCTTGCTGTTGGCTCTCCACCATGCCACTGCAAAAGAACAATGTCTCCTCTTTTTGCAAATTTATTTAGATGTTCTGGAATTGCTTTTATTTGATTAATTGACATTTTTTTAGGGTTTGATGGAATAAAGCAATGTTCACAATGAAGATTGCATCCCTCAAATACACGTAGATAAACCAAGTGGTCAAATATAGTTGTTGTTCTGTTTTCCAATTTACCTATCCTTTTTGTTTATCAAAAATTATTTGTTTAAAAAACTAATGTATTCAATTGCTGCTTTTCTGTTTTCTTCGTTATTGCAAAATTCTTTTATAAAATACAGAAGTGTCTTGTACCCGGAACATTCTTTTTCACCATCATCAGCTCCATTTGGTGTAACTGGACACCCTGACTTGCACCATGATTGAAATTCGCATGACATACAATGACTTTTTTTATGATCTATATTTTGAATTCTAATCCATTTCTTTCTTCCCTCAGAGCTAGTAAACGCTGAAGTTCCATTATTTACATTTGAAAATGGTTTTTCATGCATTGCTCGATCTGGACAAGTATTGGTAGAACCATCTGGTTCAATAACAATAAATTGTTTTTGACATTGCCCACCCCATCTTTCTCCACTTTGTGAAAATAACACTCCTTTTATTGCAGATGCAATAACTGTTACATATGGTGTATTTTCATTATTTTTCACTCTATCCATTAATGCGATAAAAATTTCCTTCAAAAACTCAGAGTGCTCTTTATTGGATGGCCAGTCTACGTTTGAATTACCGTATCTACTATATCTTTCTATGTTGAACTCTTGAAAATCATTTTTTGCAAACCAATCAACTATTTGTTTTCCATTTTTTATCTCATTTTTAGTTGGAACCATTCCTGGAACAATATAAAAACCATCTGCTCGTGCCCGATTAACCCTCTTCATCCAAAGAGTTAAATATGAATCACTATTGTTTTTTACTTTTCTTTGAGAAAAATCAATGCTAGAGCCGATAAATGAATTGAACTTTATTTCAATTAATTCTTTCCACTTGCCTTTATATGGTATTAATGATGTTTGCAAAGATTCTGTATAATTATTCTTTCCAATTATTTTATCTAAAATTTTTCCTGCATTCCAAAACCAGTCTGGCTCAAGCATGAGTGGCTCACCACCATGCCATATAATATGAGCACCAGCATGCCCTTCTTTTTTTACTAAATCGACGATAAGCAATGCGGCTTTTTGCAGTGTTTCATCCGTCATTACAAAATTATTTTTTCTGTCTTCTTCCGGTAGATAGCAATGCTCACATCCAACAGAACAAAAATTAGTCGGTTTTATATATATTGTTAATGCCATTATTTATTAAAAGCAGAATTAACTGCTTTTTCTCCTTTTTATAATCAACTAAAGAATATTAGAAAAAACATAACGCTTTGATTCCGCTGGAGAATACCCTAGCTTAGTCAATACGCCGTCCGCTTCACCAGAAATAATTGATTCTTTAATTCTTTTGAAAACCATAAACCATGATTCACAGTAAAAAAACTTGCCACCCAGTCCTCGATCAAATAGCTCTGCATCTCTCATACAGCCACCTTCGCACTCTTTAAAATGAGGACACTCTATACAGCTTTTCGGCAAATCAAATACTCGTCTTTTCATTAATCTAGCCGCATGTGACTGCATTATTTCTGAAATTAACTCATCTTGCTTTTTGGGTTTTCTGCTAAATCCAATAATTTTTTCATTTCTTCCGTTTGAAATGAAACCACTTTTCACATTTCCAAACTTAAAGCCATCATCAGATAAATCTGCGAATTCACCGCAATTAAAAACATCTCCATTTGGCTCAATTGAGATAAATTTACCTCCACATTTGCGTGTCCACGGGCACTGTCCTTGTCCAACGCCAATGCATTTTTTAAGCATTAAATCTAGCGGAGTTACATTAAAATCAGGGCAATCAATAATCCACTGATTATATATTTCAATAAGCATTTTACCAAAAGTTCCTGGTGAAATTGCTGCACCACCTCCAGAATTTCTCCCTGCTGGATATCTATAGTTAAATCGCAGATCAAAGCATCCTTCTTTAAAATTAATGCTTTTTTCATACATCTTTAAAGCAAAATCAATTGTTTGTTCAGTATATGTTCCAATAACAAGAGGATGAAAACCATCTCTTATTAATTCGTTTAACTTTTTATTAAATTGGCGACTGTATTTTTCCGTGCTTCCTTTAACTGTTCGAGAACTTTCATCTGGATCAAAGCTCGTTGAAATTCGCCCTTTCATTATTTCAGAAAATACACTTTTCCAGTTTTTTTTATTGTACAATAATATATTGGTTTGCATTGAAAACTTTATTTCTGGCTTTGTTTTTTTTGCATACTCATACGCCTGACGATAAAAATCAGGTCCCATAAGCATTGGTTCACCGCCATGCCAAATAATAACTGCTTGCTCAGAAAGGAGAGGGGATATGTTGTCAAAAATCTTTTTGAATTCATCTATCGTCCATTTAACCGCTTTATCTGGCGGACTAGCACAATAACTACAATCTGCATTACAATCTTTGGTTGGCTTAGCTATTACAGTGTAAATCACAGTGACTCCTTAAATTGATTTTGATCAATATATATTAAACATAAAAATAAATCAAGTATTAGTGAATGACTTGATTTATTTTGTTTTTATATATTTAGTATAAACAATATACTGATGCCAATCCGGTTCCTGTGTTTTTATCGTTCAAGGCACTGTAAATAGATACTTGCCAGCTTGCGCCAACTGACTTGGCTTTTGCAATCCATCTTCCTGTTGAATATGGGGTTATGGAGTAGTCTCTTGATGTTACGACATTTACCTCTGAATTTGTAGGAGTTACAATGACTTTAGCAGTACCAGTCGCTGCACATACGGGTTTTGGTATCCAATTTCCATTGTGAACAAAATAAGTATCTATATGAACATAATTAGGTAAAAGCTGCATTAAGCTAACTGCTTTACCTGTTCTTGTTTTTACTATTAAATTAGATACATCAACATTTCCTATTAGATTACTAGCTGCATTATTATTCAAAACCAAATTATTTGATTGTAAATTTAATACATTCGAGGCAGATTGAACCTGAGGCGTTACCACATTACTCGTTGCAGTTACAGACGATCTTGATGAAATAATATCAGCATCAACAGTCTTTAATCTATTGACTCCATTAGGGTCCACATAATATGCCGCATTATTGTAGTCATAGAGTATTGGCGTACTCATTTTTGTTACAGCAGTTATTGTTCCGTTTGCTGTTGCATTACCAGTTATGTTTGCATTACCGCTTGCAATTAAATTCCCTCTTGCCCATATATTATGGTCTGCTTCTATATTACCAGCGAGTGTTGCATTATTACCGCCAACAGCATCTTTCGCTGTAATATTGCCATCAGTTGATAATATTGCATTTTTTGACTCTATGGTTGTTGATACCTTTAATTTACCAAGGATTTCTTGGTCTGCATCAACAATAACAGCGTTGCTTGCCAATGTTGCAGTTGTCCTGGCTGTAACACCTAATCGCTTACCAAGAATAAGATTGTCAGCTCCTCCATTTGAGTTTCCGTTCCCAAGGTTATAAATTCTGGCGACATTTCTTATTTGTCTATTAAAGCCATCTATAGCACTAATATCTGTTGCTATTGCCGGTGTTGCACTCCCAGTTCTAAACTCCAGTGTATTTTGCATGACATTACCATGATCGACTCTCAGCCACTTATCCTGATCACTAAGGTTTTTTGCAAGCATGATGATTTGATCTTTATTGGCACCACAAATACTGGCCATGGCAGCTGACATCGTTGTTATATCTGGACAATATGCAACAGTACCATCCTGTGCAAGAGGAGGAGAGGGCTGATCTTTCACTGCATATGCACCTGCTGCAACCAATGCAGCTAAACCACTAAGATCTCCTCGTGGCTTTCCATTGGGCGCTAACTTTGAAAGAACAGTTCTTGCATTCAGTCCATTTGTTGCACTATAGGTAATAGTTGTAGTGAATGTTAATGCACCAAACGTTGTTTTTCCACCCGGGCTATTTAAAAAAGTACAAGGTAACCAATCAGACGACGCACTTCCTCCACAGGTCGCTCCTTTTAACCACGAGACTCCTGTAAATGTACCAGTTAGACTCGCCGGATTTGGATTTCCTGATTCATGTGCAATATAATTTTGAAGTGCCATATTGTATCTAAACAACTCCATTCCAAGCTGTCTAGCCCTCATTTCTTCAACTTCCAGCATCTTTTCTTGAAATGCAACAATTGCCATTGCTACTACAACCGCTATCACAAGAACAAGCTCAAGAAGTGTGAATCCTCCTTGTTTTTTTCTATTCATTATTTGCCTCTTTTTATTATTCTATTAATAATACCATTAGAAAAAAATTAATCAATTTAATAATTTTTTGATTAGTATTGCTTTAACTATTAATATTTCTAAGATCAATCTTTAGCTTCACTCGAAGCTGATTGCGCTGTTGCGTGCATTCATTTCTGAGCAACTCAAGAGAAACATCTTTATTTCTAATTATCCCAGCAACACTTTGTGTATCATATAGTGTTTCAATTTTTAACTGTTTTTGCTCTATCGTCTGATGAGCAACGAGTCTTAAGCTGCTTGACAACAATGCTCTACTTGAATCCTCTCCTAATTTTTCTGATGCTAGAGAAAGTATTCGCTGAATAGCCTGAATCACATTGCCTGCATGAGTAGTGACAAAAACAAGTCGCCCATCCACTGATGATCTTAGTGCCAAACTAGCTGTTTCAGCATCCCGAACCTCTCCGATTAACATCATTGTATCTACCTTTGTTGGGTATCCTCTCATTGCATCCCGAACAGCAACATGAAATTCCTCTCCATTTTCAACTTCTCTTTGAAAACAAAGACCATTTCCATGCATACCCTGCAACGGCATTTCAGGAGGGTCTTCCACAGTAATGCATAATCCGCCGAATTTGTTTAATCGATCTACAATTATCGCAGCACAAGATGTACTTTTACCATTACCTGGCATACCCGCGATTATAATTAATCCGCCTTTACTTAGTCTTTCATCTGATACATATTCAACAAGATGAGAGGGAAATCCGCATTGCTCCACATCCCATACCTTGCTTGGCATCCTTCTAAAAATATAAAGAAAACCAGAAATTGTCGGCATTCTATGACCTCTAAAAAACACTCCATTTTGTTGAAGAGCGAAATCAACCTTTTTATTATTAATTGCCGTATGCATTAAAGAACCAATGAATTCAGACATTTCTTGCGGGATAGGGGTCGGACCGGGGAACATATATCCAGACATAGGATCTGACTCAGGAAGAAATAAATCACTAAAAGCGGGTATATTTGTATTAATATTCACAATATTTAATCTCTAGTTTTAAAAATCAAAAAGGCGGGCTCAAGCCGCCCCGTTAAAACAATTTGCTAACTTATCTTGCTGTGAAAGCAATAGAATTGGTTGAACCAGTACCACAAGCAGTGGCCGCACCAGCAACAGTAGTTATAACGGTTGTATTCACAGTTACTTTGTCATAAAAACGGAATGTTTTTGATACTAAATCTGAACATGCTCTTTCAGGTATGCTTGCATAGGTGATCTGGAAACTGTCGTTTGCAGTACCTGCATTATTAACAGGAGCCACAGTTACACCGTTATTTAACCAGCTATGCTTGATCTGAGTTGTGCTACCTGAAACACGCATACGATCAGGAAATGAACTGGATTTAATAATGGCGGCATTTGTAAGACCAGTATAATCACCCTGAGAGTTAAACATGTTGCGGATTGCGCCGGTCAGCGTATTAACATTTTTTACTTCATCATTAATACGATTTGCATCATTTGCTGTGTTAAAATAGGAAATTGCTGCTATTGCAATGACTGCAATAATACCAATTGACATGGTTAATTCAAGCAATGTTGCACCAACTTGATTTCTTAAACTTTTCATATTTTTCATAAAATTACCTTTTTTGTTATTATTAAATATTTGTTTTTTATTTTTTCTGATATTATCATGACCACAACAAGAAAATCAATCACTTTATTATCATTTATATTATTTTTAGATAAATATTTACCACTTCTTTTTATTATTTACTTCTTTAATATATATTCAATGGTTTCAAAACTCCTATTTTATTATTTATAAAGTTACTTTAATTATGTTTTAAAAACACAATATAAATTACTAAAGTATTCATGAAATTACACATGGTAAATAACAAAATCAATTACCAATATTATAATAAACACAAAACTCAGGTGCTTCTTTTTTATCCAGAAAATACTATCATATTAAAACAATAAAAATCAACACCACTAAGTTAATAAAAACAAATAAACAATTTAATTGTTTTACTTACATTCCAGCAGATGTTCCTATGGATTGAGTTAAAGTGAAAAACGCATAATAAACCCACCCAATATAACCAGCAACCCCCATTAGTATTAGATTTTTAAAAATAGTAGCGGCTGCTTTTATGTTTTCAATTGAGTTTTCAATTGCACTTAATCCGATTCTTTCCATTGATTTTTGTAGATTTGATAACTCTCCATATATCTCTATATCCATACCGGTCTCTTTATCAAGAAAACCTCCGTTCATTGATGAACCTATTGGCTTTCCTGCATTTAGCTTCATTAGCATTAATCGCAGATGCTCAGAAATATATTTATTAGACATTTCCCTTAATTCTTTTATTGACTCAACAATAGGTGTTCCTGTTTTCATCATTGCTGATACTGAAATCATAAATACCGAACTTTGGAATGTTTTGTAAATAGACCAAGGAGGTATTTTATCCATATATTCCCGCACTTTACCGGTCATTCTTGACATTGACCATGATGCAAATCCAGCGGAACCAAACACGGCTAAAATAACCGTCCACCATTTGTGCTCAACAAAAACTGACATATCATATAGTTTTTTTGCGCCATCTGGCCATGTTGCTGGATCTTTAACAGCTGTTAGTTGAGGAACGGCTTGTGTAGAGAAAAGATAAATAAGACTAGAGAGCATCAACAAAAGAACAACTGGATATGACATTTCTCCAAGAATTGTAGATCTCATTTTTTTAGATGATTCGGTTGTTAATATTGCATTTTGAAAAGCACTACTAATATCACCTGATTTTTCCCCGGCTTTAATCAACATGGCTTCACCAACAGGAACCCATTCAGATAATGTCGATGAAAAAGATTTTCCTGCCTCTAGTGACGCAATCCATTCATTTAGTATTTTTGTTCGTATATCACTTTTCTTATACTTTTTATATTGAATAGATAATTGCTTAAGAATATCATGCAGAGGGATCCCTTCCTCTAGAAAAGATGCAATTTTTCTATACATTGACATTCGACCAGTTGTGCCAAACTGTGATTTTATGAAAATGTATTCCATTTTACTCATTGTGTATGCCATTTTTATATCCTTTATTATTTTTTATTTGGCTTTGCAAAATCAACTCTTGTTATTTGCGTTTGCTTCTTATTCTTTGAGCAAGTTTGATTCTAAATTAATTTCAGATAAATCAAGAACAGTTGAATTTGAATTTTTATTGCCTTTATTCAAAACACTTGATTTACTTGCTTTATGAAGACTTGCTTTTTTCAAAAAAGAGTATCAAACATCTACGGTTAATACTCCTAATTTACGTTTTATCTTTGATAGAATTACATATTCCTGCTTTTATTTTATTTATACCATAAGATAACACAGCTTTTCCTTTGTTTTTCTATAATAATGCCAGGAAAAAACATCACTACTTTCTACAAAATAACCAATCAATCCATAATTTGGTAAAATTAATTATGCAACTATAGCTCGAACACCAATTACATTATTTTTTTACATCTAACCTTTGTATTCTTGCAACAATGCCTATTGCAGATGGACCATTTACCGTTGTAAAAGCCCATTGCTCAGACTGAACAGTATGAATCAACAATTCAGCAGAATCATCATCACGAACATTACTTATCATTACATTGTTTTTTCCTTACTATTCTTTATTTGGTTTTGTAAAATCAATATGCGTTATTTGACCGGGTTCTTTCTTTTCACCTTTGAGCAATGCTGATTCCAAATTAATTTCAGATAAATTCAATTCCACTGATTCGTTGCATAAACCATCTTTATTTGCATGCTGGAAATTGTTGTTTTCACTGGTTTCAACTGTTTTTTCAGCAAAAGAGTAGGATAAATCCCTCGTCAACATTCCTAATTTATGCTCTATTTCCATTGGATCACATAATCCATCCTTCATTTTATCTATTCCATGAGATAAAACTGACTTGCCTCCATTTTGTCTATAATAATGCCAGGCTAATGTATCTCTTCCTTCTGCAAAATAACTAATCATCTGATGATCTGGTAAAATAACTTCTGCAACAACTGTTCTACCACTAATTCCATTATTACAGTGTTCACATCCATTTTGATTTACAAATCTAATATTATTTCTTTCTTCTTCAGTTGTTACTTTTTCTATTCGCTCTAATAACTCGATAGCTCTTTCATCATTTTTGTTTTTATCAATGTATTCTTTCATTTTTAATCGGCAATGAGGGCAGCTAACAGGAATAAGCGCCTGATATATTAAACCAGCAATAAAATCATTACTACCAAGAACATCGTTTTTCACACCAAGGCTTCTAAGTCTGGCAACAATCCCTATTGCTGATGGTGCATGTACAGTTGTAAATGCCTGGTGTCCAGATTGAACAGCGTGAACTAGTAATTCTGCTGAGTCTTCATCTCGAACCTCACCAACCATTAGCACATCTGGATCTGAACGCATTGCCGCTTTTATGGCTTCTGCAAATGGATTTTTCCCATCTTTCCCATTTCTGGAGCGAACAACAGGGCATTGGGTTGCGTGATTAATTTGATATTCTGGTGGATCTTCTACTGTTATTACTTTTATTCTGCATCCACTTTCATCAGTGTGTCTTTCTATCTTATCACTAATCATTGTTGTTAATGATGTTGATTTTCCTGAGCCCGTTGTCCCTGCAATAATAGTAACACCCACTGGTTTACTAACAGATATGTTAATATCCTTGATTTCTTGTTTTGAATAGCCAAGACCTGATAATGTTTTTTTAGTATTACTTGCTCCCATTCTCAATACGCGCATTACCACATCAAATCCATCTGGATATGCAGGCATGGTATTTAATCGAACTCTTATTCTTTGATCTTCTATTTGCCTGTCTATTATTGCTGATTGCTGCTGAGTTTCAACAAATGTTACGTCTTTTTCTTCTGCTATAACTTGATAAATAACAACAGCCATTTGTCTTGCATATGAAACACCCCATTCATGAATTAATCTCAATGAACCATCTTTTCTGTATCTAACTATAGCGGCATCTCTTCTCACTTCAATATGAATATCACTAACTCCTTTCTTTAATGCATCCATTAAAATCATATCGAAATCAGCTTGAAGTCCTTCTGCATTTTTAACTTCATCTTCTAAGTTTTTTTCTTTTGATTCTTTTTCATAAAGTAAGCTAATAATTTGTCTTGGTGCATAATATTGTTTTTCAATTGTAAATCCTTTTGCTTTACATCTCTCTCTTAATGAAACAAAGTTATGATCGATGCCTGTTTGAGAAGATGCTTCGGTTGAGCAAAATATATTAATTATTTTTAAATCAGCATTAACAAGCAGGGCAATATAATCCTTCTTGTGCTCATTGCTAAGTGAAATTTCTCCGCCATCTTTTGTTAATATTTCTTTAAACTCAGGAATAAATTCTATTCTACGAATAGTTAATTCTTCCTTTGATTTACCAGCACGGATTTGTGGTTTGCTAATGGTGTTTTCTATGGGGAGAGAAGTTGTCTTTTTTTTTGTCGCTATCTTATTCTGTCTTCCCTTTGAGGTATTTGCAGTAACAGGCTTCTTTTTATTAAAAATACTCATTATTAATTTAAACATAGTTCACCAATTATTATTATTATTATTTCACATGTTTTAATGTGAACAGTTACTTGTGGAACATTATATTTCACGCAAACAAAATAATCCACCACTAAGTATTATTTTAAAGTAAAATATTTAATAAATTTAAAATTTATTTTGTTTTACTAGTCATTTGTGCGATTAATCCAACTTATGGAATAATATAGCTTATTATAAAACATATAACTCACAAGCACTTACTAGTACATTAACAATATCTATGCTTATTTGGCTATCTGTTTTCTTTGATTAATTTGCTTTTTAAATAAAACAATATTAAAAATAAGCCTCCATCCTGGAGGCTTATATCTTATCGCAGCATTAATGACGGATCATCATTTAATGGAAGGTCTGATGACTCAACAGGTGTTTCTTGCCCTGTTACCTTAATAGGCATATTCATTGGCTGCATTGATTGCATTGATTGCATTGCCTGATTCGAAAAACCACTCATTCCTAATGAACTATTGTTTTGAGAGTTATCGCTCTTGTTTTTATTTTTATCAAGTTGTTCAAATGATTTGTATTGAGCGCGATTTATTGTGGTTATTGGAACATATTTCTTTAATCCTTTATATTCCAAATTAACACCCTCTTGATCAATACCTATTATTTTAACTCCTTCTGTTGCAAATTTCCCAACTGATTTTGTGCTAATGCTATTATTTACATAAATCCTGGCTCTCATGTTGCTACCTATACCAGAAACCCTTGTTACAAAAACACTGTCTAGTACCGCTTTTTTATCATCTTCTTCTTTTTTTAATGCTTTTTTCTTTGAATCATCGGCATCTGCTTTTAATTTTGCAATTTTCTTTTCATAGCCTGCAATAATATTTTTCTTTTCTTCGTTCCATTTTTTTTGTTCTTCTAATAATTTGGCATCATACTTACTTTTGTTTTCTTTTGCTTCTATCTCTCTTATTTGCTCGTTTATTTGTGAATACTCAAGATCTTGCTTTATAAGCATTATTTTATTTTGCTTTTCTGAGTATTTATCAGAATATTGCGCTGCTTTATCCACATTTACAACGGTATCTACATCCGACTTCTTTTGTTTCTCCGTTTGTTGTTCACTTGCAATTACTGGTGAAGCAATAAAGCTAGCAGCAATCATTAGTGCGACAATGTTTTTTTTATTTTTCATAAATTTCTCCATTAATACTCCATTCAAAATCTTTATCAACATTCACTTGTATGTTTTTAATAACAGATGTAGTTGCCTTATTCATAATTCTAACAGTGTCTAATAATCTAATAGTTCCACTCCCGGATATATTAAATGCTTTAATTTTCAATGTTAGCTGACGTGTTTTAGCCAAAGAAGGATCTGTGATCCCATCTATTGGTTCTGGTCGCTCAGTCATTGCGACGGGAGTTATCTTCCAAATATAATTAAGAGACTCAAGATCATGCATCATTTCATTAAAATTATACTTGGCATTACTAATAAAGCTAACAATATCGCCATGATTATTTTTATTAATATTAATTACCTTATGAGAGCTCACTGCTGTTTTCCCGTCTAGTCCAAAAGAAATGCTATCATATGAGCCAATTGATTTTTTTAATATTAATGACGTCCCCGGACCGGTTTTAAGCCATCGTAGTGTTATTACGTCTGGAGATGATTCATCGTAGTTTGCCTCAGTAATCGTCCATCCTCCATTGTTAATACTTAACTTATTGATAAATGAATGAATTTGAGTAATTGTACTGGATGCATTTTTATTATCCATCATGTCACTTAACCAGTTTTTTTCTTCTTCATATGCTTTGGCCAAAAGCTCAGCTCTAGTTGGTTCTTTTTTTACGAGAACTAAATCTGCTTGGTCAACTTCATTTGCATGAGAAGAAATTTGCTCTTCTGTTATCGCTTCTGACTCATCATTTGAGCCAAATAACATATATCCAGTTCCTCCACATAATATAGTAAAAACAGCAAATAAAACAGCAGCTCTAGGTATCCCTTTTATGTTTTTTACAACACAATGTTTAAAGCTCTTTTGTATGTTTTTAACTTCGTGTTCTTTCAATATGTCGAAGAAACCAATCTGCTCATCACCTTCAATAGAGGTTTCTCTTTTTATTTCTTCACTAATACAAATACGAACAGATTGTAAGTTTTCACCAATTGTATTAAATATATCCTGCGCAACCTCGGTTATTTTTTCAAGGCTAGTAATGACATCTCCACCACCAATAACCTGGTGCCCATCAATTGCACAAATCCAATACTTGTCATCATTTAATTTTTCAATTAAAAACAAGCTTTCTTCTAATTCAGCCAGGATAGCAGCGGCTGAAACCAATCCCTTGTGTGTTTTTTCAGAGCACAATCCTACCTGATGCTGTTTTACACCATCAATATTTATTTTGCGAAGAACGCCTAGTGACATACTCATTTCTTCGGAAATGGCCGCCACCTCGGCGGCGACTTTCTCTCCTGAGAGATGACTCCAGTACAGTCCTAATGCAAATGTTTTTTCATTAAAACTAAATTTTTCCATGTGTGTATCTCTGTTAGTTATTTAGCCATAATGTAAGGAGTTAATAAAATCATTGTCATGATTTTCCTGTTGCCACCAGAACGACTTCCACCCGCAAACCACGAACCTTTGCCTGCAAGACTGGTCGTTGTTGAGCTAACTTCTTTTCTTTCAAATCCTGCGATCATCATTGTTTGTCCTGAGCCAACAGCAACTCGTTGAATAAAGTTTTTAGCCGTTACATCAGGTAATTGAATTTCTGAACCACTTGCTGTATCACCAACTTTTAAATCAACTATTTCATTTAACTGAGACATATCAACAGCAAAGCGCATACTAACCTTGCCATCAGACATAACACGAGGATTTATACTCATACTAAACCCGGACATAACCGTTCCTGGTTCCATTGTGTATGTTTTTGAACCAGTTGTCGCATCTGTTTCAACAGACATTCTTTCCAGATAGCTCTTTTGGTCTGCTACCTGAACAGGAACTGGCTGCCCATTTGTTGTAAATACAGAGGCTGATGTTACCAGTGATGTTTTTGCCATTTTATTTAATGAATTAATAAATGCTTTTGTTCCATTATAATTGCTATCTGAATCTATTATGCCTAGCGATAAGTTTGGTGTGGTTGATGAATTAAATGCAGTATTCATAGCCATTGAGAATCGACTAGAACCTTTATTTACTGCATTCCAATCAATACCAAAATCACCATTCTCATCAGATGTTATCTCATAAACCTCTGTTCTGATTGCGATTCTTTTGTTGACTGATTGATTCATTTCACTAATGTATTTTTCAATATTACTCAGATTTTTAGGCGTGTCTGTAATTGATATGTCACCCATTGATCTGGATACTGAATACTTACCATCAGGAGAAATCATGGACTTAATGGTTGCTTCTACTTCATCATATATAGAAACGCCTTTTGATGAAACAGCTGTGCCATGCATGCTTTTACTTGAGCCACCACCGCCTTCTCCCTGGGTTGCTTCCTGTGAGCTATTTATTTGAGCATTGAATTCACTAACTGCATTATCCGCATCAAAAACAAAGTGTTTTGTCTCATTTCTGAATATTTCTATGTGGTTTTTATCCCATTTCCAAGACAGGCTTGCTTTAGATGTAACAACATCCAATAAAGACGAAACAGTCCCTGTGTGCTCCAGACTAAAGGTTAATTGAGTGCCAACCACTCCTAAACCAGCAAAATCAATATCATTAGATACCAATGGTTCCATGCTGTTTGATGACCCGGAATTACCACCACCCGTGCTGTCTCCACCTTTTGCTTGTTGTGGGCCAGAGCTTTTTGAGCCACCAGAATCGCCTTCTAAAAAGCTTATTGCATCAGAACTAAGTGATATCTTTGCATGAACATCGTTTGCAATCATGCTTGTGATTTCTTGAAAAGAAACAGGATCTAACTGATTAAAAGTAACCTTTTTATTGAAAAAATCAGGTAAATTATCTTTTTCATCTAATCTAATAGTTCCACCGGTTACGTATAGCTCATCCGTAACAGTAACAGCTGTAGACGAGTGGCTCATGGCTAAGCCGTGTTTTATCCCAGCAGTAACATTACTATTTGTTTCATCAAACTCTTTTTCATCATTATCCATATTCTTTGTTGCACAACCAGAAGTGGTTAACAAAACAGGGGCGATAAATCCCATCATAATTGCTAAACTTGTTTTTTTCATTAATTTGCACCCTCTTGTTTGTAGCCAGCCTCTGTGATCAATACAACATTATTTGCTTTGTAAAAAACAGCAGTTAATGGTTTTTCTTGATTACGTAAGGAGTAGATAACTCTATCAACAACACCACCTTTACCAACAAAATCACCGGTAAGAACAGCACTGTTTGTTATTGGATAATCAATTTTTAGTGATTCATCCCATTTTAAATACCATCCTGCTTTTTTCGCCCACTCATCTAAATTTTCCCTTAGGGTTTTATCTGTTCTTAGTCTCCAAACTTTATTTGATTTGCTTGCCATTTGTTCAGCAAGCAATGAACTACTTGAGACTCCGACAGCATGTTCTAGATCGTTAACCTTTATTGTTAATCCGTTCTTGCTGGCAATTGAACTTAAAACTCCTCGCCAATCATCTCCGCCATTCCAGCTTACTAGCTTATTGGAAAGACCATCATCAATATTAACAATCCATCCATCGGTATGCGGAACTATCTTATCCATTGCTATAAACAAAGGGACATTGCGACCATATTTCATTGCTATTGGTTTATTAATGGCAATGCTATTAATAACCACTGGTGTGGCGACTGATAATTGGGTTGCCACAGGTGTAACAACAGGCTGTGCCAATGGGGCAGCAATCTGTACTGTTGGCGCACTAACTGATTTAGCGGATGATGAAACAAAAGCTGTCGCACTGGGTAGTGGTGCTGATTTAGTTTGTGTATTATTAATAGATGAATCATCTGTAATAGGCGAAACATATAACTCAGCAGCAGCTTGTTTAGCTGTCATCCCAGCCATCATGCCTAATAGTAAGCATGTGGCAATTTTTTTATTATTTTTCATGACAAGACTCCAAAATTTGAATTATTATATAGCAAATAAAACGATTAAATCAACACATATTAAATATTTATTTAATATTTATTTATTTATTATTTTTATATTATTTATATTATTTGTATTATTTATACTATTTCCGCCACCATGGTCTAATATATCGTTCTCTTCCAATAAAGGAGCAACGAATTCTTCGTAACAACATGGGTAAATGTATACCTTGTCTTTCCAAAACAAATAAAACACAACTTGTTATTAGTAAAAAATAAAATGTACTCCATCTTGGATAGACCATTAAAAGCAAAATAGGTGCAGCAATAAATCCATCTACAACAAAGAAACGGACTCGATAGGCAATGTTATTTATAGGAACCATATTTTTGCGCGAACAGCATTTATGCTTGGGATAGTTTGTGAATTTACATTCACCCGGTCCGCTCTCCTTTTTTCCAACTATCTTTAATTTATTTATTACAAATAATTACAAAGAAATTTTTTCTCTTTCATAGTTTATTCTTTGTCTTTCATATAATTCTGGACTAATAAGCCCTTGTTCAAATTTCTTTTTTACATCAGCCATCATTGGGCGACCTCTTCGCTCCACCATTTCAAAAGCAGCGGATGCTAAATTATCAGCCTTAATTAAATAATCTTTAATGTCTTGATCTAATATTAAGTACTCTCTGATTGCCGTTCTTTTTCCATCAACTGTTGGTAACAATCTTTGTGCAACAACTAGCTTAACTGCTTGAACTAAATCATATCTTGCTTGGTTTTGCATTTCCTCAGGAAAAACAGCAACTAATCGCTGAAACGTCTCTGCAACACTATTTGCATGAACTGTCGAAAAAACAACGTGACCGGTAACACTCGCTTCCATGGCTGAACTAACTGTTTCAAAATCACGAGCCTCACCAATCAAAATAGTAGAGGGAGCCATACGCAATGAATTTACTACGCCTCCATTAAAGGACTCTACATGACGACCAACCTCAAGCTGTGTTATAAATGAATTTGGTTTCTTTATGTCATCATAAACAAACTCAATAGGGGACTCTATTGTAACTAAATTTCGATGTCCATCTTTGTCCTCCAACTGATCTCTTAATATTGATGATAATAATGTTGACTTACCATTCCCCGTTGCACCAACAACAAGTATTAATCCTTGATCTGAGTTTCGACATGCCCTTAAAATATCTTCCTCTACACCAATCGTTGTAACAGACGGTGGCGTGGTCGGTATTGTTCTCATGGTAATTGTAATGGATTGACGACCCCCTCTTAAACAAGAGACTGCATTAACACGAAAACGATGTCTTTTGATTTCGATATTATTATCTTTTTCTATCTCTTCTTTAAATTCATGCGCTGTGTCAATAGGGGTTCCTGTTCCTAATTTAGCCGGAGCATTTGAGCCATAAATAACTTGAATTAATGCAACAACTTCTTTATCTGTCAATCTTCTCCTTGTTGCTCTAACCTTTTTTCCATAAAGAGACATCCATACTTCCGACCCCCCCATTAAAAACAAATCACTGCCACCTATGTTTTCCATATGAAGTAATATTTCATTTAAGGTTGATTCTTCTGTTACTCGTGGTGGTACATCAATTGCAAAACGATAAATATCTTGTTCCATTTATAACTCTTCTTTTTATTATTTAAAAAACAAAGCCACCGAAATGGCTTTTTATTGAATTTATTTTTCACTTGGATAGCGTAAAGACTTTCTGTTATCCATTTCAATGGCTTCCCATTTTTTTGCATTAGGATTAAGGCTAGCAGGGGAAGATAATTGAATGATTTTCTCATCCTCTCTCATCTGGCTACCCTTTCCAATAACATTCTGATGAGAACTAACTACTACTGGTTTTGATATTTTTCCATTTGTTAATAAGATCATATATCGTGTCATGCCAGTGAAATCATCTCCCAACTGTCTCACTCGATAAGTCATCTCTCTTTCAGCCTGACGAATACCAGCCTCCCATCCTTTATCGATCCATTTTGACCACTTTTCCTTTTCGCTATTATCGCGAGGAAGTAATACATCGGGCGGAGAAACTATTTCAACATCTTGATCGAACAACAAATATTGTCGCCAGTTTGGAGCAGCAGTAACTAGTTTTTCAGGTTTTAATATTACATACATTTTCCCAGAAATCCGCATTCTTGTTGCATCATCTGAAGTGGAAACTATATCATGACTCTCTTGAACAACGGGTGGCAACAAATAGAGTTCTGAATCTTTATCACTAGCCAAACGCATTAATACAGAAAAATCATAAATATCATCAAGATTTTTAGAATTTGCATTTATTTGTGCCTTAAGTTTGTTTAACTGATCAACATAACCATGTTGTGCGCCAATAGCTAATGCAGCATCTTTCATTGCTCTCAACCGCATTTCTTTCGGTGTATCATTTTCATTTCCAATTTGTTTTCGCAAAGCATCACTATTTTTCGCATCCATTGATCGCAATGAACCCAGATCTAAATTTTTTTGTTGAAACTCTGCCGCGAAAGAGGGCATAGTTATGCCAATTATTGCCGCCAAAATAGTCGCTCTAAACACGCCCTTTATCATGAAAAACCTCATTATTGATTTTTATATACAAATCGCATTAATTTTGCCGCTGAATGAACCTCAACCAAAATAGAATCCCCTGTTTGAAGTCCAAGCTCTTTAAGTCCATCATTCAGAGGCTGATTTACTAACACAATCCTAACCCATGGTTCCTGAGATAAAGGCTTACCATAAATTTTGAATTTATACCCTGCCATCATTGCGACTGCCTCGGCAGCCTTAGATGCGGGACCTGTATATGAAAAATCAAGCCGCCTACCAAAGCCATCAGGCACATGAGTAGCTTGAAAAAAACGCTGATTATGCTGCTCTTTTGTTAATCCTTGTTGAGATTTTGACTCCTGCGCTTTTGCTAAAATACGCAACTCATCTCTTGCCTCAATAGATATGCTTTTTAGCTCATTAAGAGCTCCATCCTGACCTGTAAAAATAATATTACTCTCTGTTTTTTGCGCGCATCCAGAAAGGATCGCAATCGATAAGCCAATACTTATCGCATTAAGTGTGCGTTTTTTCATTATTATCTCGCCAATACATATAGTTATTTTTTTTGTATGATAAACTTAATATTAATTAAAATCAAATTATTATCAATACATTTGTTTTTATTATTAAATGGAAATTAATTCTTTATGTTTAATAATCAATTCTCCCTTTATAATATCAAAAATATTATTGTTTTCATCATTTACATCTGCTCCGATTAAATTCCTTGATTGAATATAATCTTTTGCGGTTCCACCTGGAAACTCAGATGATAAAATTCTAAGTGCATTATTTAATCCAACATCATCAGTTAATTTTTTTCTTAGTTTGACATCTTCATGAGTGGTACTGTATGCCCATACCTCTACGGCTCCAAGTGTTAGTCTAATAATATGTTCAACACCTGTTCCTCCCCTTAGAGCCCCCATGTATAGCATACTAGAACCCTCTTTTGTTGGACCAGTAACATGCATTCTGAGTGCCTTTATTGCATCTTCGCTTGGACTAAATTTTGTTTTAATTTTTTCTACCGTATCTTCTGCTATGCCTTTTGATAAAATATACACATTTGTTGCTAATTCGATCATTGCATCATCAAAGTCATCTATCATTTGACTTAGTAACGCAATATGTACGTTAAACTTACGACCTTCTCGAATATCAACTACAGATTGATTTCTAACTGGTTGGCAATTTTTTGTTCGATGAAACTCATCCATGCATATTTTCTTTGGTACAGTTGAATCCTCTTCTATTTTTTTTGCATGATAATGTCGATATTTAACAGGTATTTCTGGAAGAGTATCAGTTTCATTTCTGTAAAACTCTCGACATAATACTTGTCTAGCCAACATATACATTACACCTGTTTTTTTATCAGCTTGGTCACTTCCGCTTTTTGCAACAGAAGATAAATCCATGCTAACTATCCTGGCGTTGCCAATATCAAAAGCAGAAGGCTGTGATAAAATCACATAATCTTTTGTCGCCGATACGATCATGCTATTAACAAAATTAATAATGCTTTCACCTTGATACTTAGCATCACCAAAAATATCTCGAATACTGTGGTCATTAGTAAGGACAGACGTGGCATCATTCAGCGTCGGCACAGCATACCGCTGTGCTAAGCTGGCATCCACATAAAGACCCGCTTCAAAAAGCGCATCTACTACATTCCACCATGTTGCTTCATTACTTATTCGAATATTATATTCTTCAATTGTTTTATCTACTTTTGTATCGACACCTTTTTCATATGGATTTGGATTATTATTATCATCAAAATATAAATACATTGAATCTATCAAAGAACCAACTAGTTCTGATAATCGAAGAATACTGTCTCTACTTCCTGCTGGAGTTAAAACCAAACTCAAGAAATTAATTAAAAACTCACGATCAACAGAGAGAGGTCTCCTACAACCCAATGGTGTGTCAAAAGGATTGATTGCAAAATTCCTTGTCATCTCCATTTTAAAGCTTTGCGCAAGATATTTTTTATGCGCGGGGAGGGCGGACTGAACCATGTTTACAAATGCTGCTGATGAAAATCCTATGTCTATAATAGCAATCCGTGGTAAAGCCGTGTTGCCAGGTGCTGTTATTAATCCCATATTCGAGGCAGATAAATAAAATGATTTGCCAAAACCAGGCGGAGCAAAAACAAGATCTGTCCATGACGTTTGTAATGAACTACCCGGCCAAAAAGGAAATATTTTATTATCTATTGTTCTAAACAATACTGAACCATTTTTCCATGGTGATGCGGGTCTTAAAAACGGAGTCATACTCATGGCATCAATTAGTGGCATAGGGAATGAATTACTAATCGGATGAGCTGACATTCCTGGTAATGTGTTTGCCCACGCTTCTATTGCATCACCTGATTCATCAATAACATCAATATGTCCCCAGTTTTGAATGGCTTGTGCTAAGATTTGCTTTCTTCTTCTTGCTTGTTTGTAATCCTCGGCCCAAGTACATAAGGACATATAACACATAACAAGTGTTTCTCCTCCATTTGCCATATTCATTAATTCTTCAGCAGCTGCTTTTATTAGCTTATTTCTACCCGATGTAAAAGCAAGAAAAGATGCAAATGTATGTTTATTCCCTATTTTTCCGAGAACCTTATTGTGTCCTGTTTCAATAGTAAAAGACCATCTCCAAGGAATGTCATCAGGAATGTTTTTAAACAATTCCATGAAATTCTGTGGATCTTGAGGTGGGATATCCACCATTAATGGAGCTGAATAAGTATCGCCTATTTTTACTAGTGTTTTATCTTCTTCTGCAATAGATGGTTGCTGATTAAATAATTGAAACGAAATATCTGGATTCATGATATGACTTACATCTCTCGCATTTCCTGATTCCTTGATTAATCTTGGACTTATTTTATCGCCTAATAAAGATGGTTTCCATGTATCAGATGTCATAGGAGAATTTATCTCCATTTTTAATGATCTAACAGCCTCATGTACAGTAAGCAAATCTAATTGACACACTTCTCTCAGTGCATTTGTAATCGAACTTACGATGCCGCTATGTGTTTCTCGAATAGCCTGGATGGCAAAAAAAGGACTTTGTGCAAATTCACCTGGTTTTATTCCAATTTTTAAGTCTTTTACTTTTTCAACTCGATCCTTAATTGCTTCATTCACTCCTGATGGAGGTAAAACAGTCGGAAGAGTGGTAATAACTAAAAAGCACCTCTCCGCCGAAGTTTTTTCTGAAAGCACTTTTTCTCTTTCATCAATCATATCCATTATATCTAATTCTAAATTCTTAATTGTTCTTCTAACTGAGCTTAGAGAACCAACAATTGGTCTATATGAATTTTCTGGATCACGAGAAAATACGAATTGTAAACGAAACCCTTGTTTAGATAGTGCACCAGATAGTTTAGATACAAATAACTCCAGTTGCTCTGAAAAACGATTGTCCCCAATAATGGTAAAGCCGCCTCTGATTTCAATGAATGAACACAATCCACCATCTTTTGTTACTAAAACGGTTTTGCTTGGTTCATCATCAACTGATTCTAAATTGCAATAGTCATACATTCCCATTTTGAAAAATTTTGATAAATTTCTAATTAATGCATACATCTTTATTTCCTTAGATAATTGCGTCATCAGAATAAGATAAATCTTCATTTTCTTGTTCTGATCTTAAATTGCTAACTTTACTAGCCCAGTATTCTAGTAATTCTTGTTTTTTTTGATTTGTTGGAGCCTCAATTATTTCATCTAGCTCCAATATTAATTTTGAATTAAGTGATTCTTTATTTTTCATTAATGAACTAAGAATAAAAATAAAATCATCATCAATTTTATTCTTTAATGAAATAGGAAACTCATTACTTAATAATTCATTCACATTCATTTTGATTCTCCATTTATCATGTGCATTGGAGGTAAAATACCAAGTGAAAGCGCAAATTCAGCGGCCTGATACTCTTCTTGTTTTGTTAAGTAGACCATAACCCTTCCTGTTCCATATGAACCAACAACATATTGATAACCAGAGAATTTTTCAGCTATTCTTGAGCAAGCAAATCGATCATATGCTCTCATATATGCACCAACAGCTGGTTTTAAATCATTTCCATAAATTGGATTTGCTAAAGCGACCCATAGGTTTTCATACAATAATCCACGCGAATATGAATACTCGTTTGAATCGAAATCAATGGATTCAGCTATTTTTAATGGCTCTGATTTAATTCTATATCCACCCATGATTGCTATTTTACAAAAACGAGATAAATTCAATACCTCAGGCAATGTCGCCCATCTTCTTGGATAACTAGAGCCAGAACCAAATGACGCAAATGAACGATACTGAGGATCCATATTTAGAATGTTAATTCTTAAAAAAACAGAGTATTCATCATCCCAGCTTTTTAATTTTTCAATAACACCTGCACTTCCTTTTATAACAACTCCATTCTCTACGCCAAAAATAGTTTCATTTGTCTGACGTTTTATTTCTTCCCATCTTCCTGGACCAGGATATTTTTGTGTCAATATCCAACGAGCATAAGCACCACGAGGAAAAGCAAAATCGTGGGCAGTACTATTTTTTGGAGCCTTGATTCCAGACATTGCTTGATTTGCCTGTGTAGCTTGTTTAATACCCTCGATTACATCAATAACATTAGCGCCTTCTGGTCTTTTTCTCATGAATCCAGGCATAATTCTATTTGCGATAATACTATAATATCGATATCCAGGATTGGTCATATCAACATCAAATAATTCATATCCAAGTCTAATAACTCGACTAAAAATACAAGAGGCAAATTCAACCAATGCACGAACATCATGCAACAATCCATTCTCTGAACCAATTAGCTTTAATGAAGTTCTAAAATATTGTGCATCATATATATGAGGGGATTGAGTTAGATTTAGTTTTTTATAAGCATTATAATCAAGATTTGTTACCCAAATAACATCTGTTCTTAATTCACTGTAGCTTGAAATACGCTGAGATTCAGCTCCATCTATAGAAGACCACCCTCCTTGCGCAATAGAAATATCATCAAACCAGCATGCTCCTATTTTAGTCACATAAACCTCTTATTATTATTATATTTTAGGTTATATTTTATATCACACTTTAATTTAAATTAAAATATATATTTAATTGTTTTATTTAAAAAACAAGTGGCCTAAGCCACTTATTAAATAATAACAAACCGCAATATTATTCTTTATTTGTTTTTTATAAATTCAACAAGAGATAAATCAGAATCAAAACCTGTTTCATTAAAAGACCAATTTTTTAATCTCTGTTCTGCAATTACTGCCCATGTATTAGATGTTAATCCCTTAAATACTTCTGTTTTCCAATATTCAAATTGTTTTTCAAACCCTTTTTTTGAAGGCAAAAAGTAAAGACCTTGCATTGGTTTTTCACGACTATTATATGTCTCTTCATCAAGATTTAAGAGATAGTCGCCTAATATCGTTGGGTCTGAAGTACCTATTTTTCTTCGTGCGGTAACTGTTGCTTTGTAAATTCGAGATAACATATTTATTGATGCTAAACTCACATCTCTATTTTCTCCATCCTCTCCAATCCAAAGAACTCTAATTGCTTGATTTAACTCGGCCTGTGATATATTTAGTTCTGGATCAAGATAGATAATAAAACCCTTTTGCATGACACCAGATAATCCCAAGTGATGACATGCATGACATAGACAGCAGATGGTAACTAAGTTTTCAGGGGAGTTGTTTTTATGATTATCATCTATGTGATGAATATCTTGAAATTTTGTTGCTCTAAAGTTGCAGAATTGACAAGTATAGTTATCTCGCTCTAAAATATCTTTTCTAACTGAAATAAATTCATTATCTGCTTCATCAGAAGATGGATCATCACATCTAAATTGACTTCTTTTTACTGATAATAATATTTTTTTTATTTTCATATTTAACTAAAATTGTATTATTAATGCACAATACAATCCCTTATATTAATTATAATAATTACAAATAAGCCCGAAACTTGTTCGGGCTTACGGGTTATTTCTTAATTAAAAACTAGCATCAGCCTTCATTGATGTTGTAGACGCATCTGCACCACCAAGAGTACCACTTGCATAACCAATCATGGTAGGAAGCAGTAATAACGCTGTTCCAATAAGAAGAGATATAAAGCCTTTTTTTGCATGATCTTGACCTGGTTGCTTGCTATCTTTATATATCAAATATAATCCCGCAATAAAAAGAACAACACCTAACATAAATGCAACAGAAACTGCTAATTCTTTGAGTGCTTTAATATTCCCCTGTAATGTACCTGCTAACGCAGCCACATCATTTGCAGCGAATGCAACACTTGGCACAATAACACCTAAACCTAGGGTTACACCGGCAGCAATCATTAATGATTTCTTCATTGTTTTGTTTTTCATTTTTTTCACCTTTATTATGATTGTTTTTTTGTTATTTATTTTTGTTATTAATATTAACGCATTTGTTTTTATTCAATATTTAATTTACATTAAATTAAATACATTTTCAACTTTAATTTTTGATTAATTAACGGGGCCGTCCCCGTTAATTGTCACTTATTACTCATCCGATTTAATTATCGTTTTACCACCAATTTGTAAGTTACCATTGTTATCTACACCCTCAACCACACCAAGACCGGAAACCGTTTCACCTGGCTGAACAGTCTTCCACTCTCCTAATGGACTTTGAATTAAATAACCATCTCCGAATGACGCATTTAATTTCCAGCCTTTAGCTGACTTAGTTGTCGTTTTTTTAACAGCCTGCATTTGTCGATCTGACTGCCTTGTTACTCGATAGCGCTTTGTTTTTTGAACAACTTGTTCTTTTTCATCTGCTTTTTGTTTTAAATCTGGTTTGGTTACTTCCTGGGGAGCAACTATTTCGGCATCATCTATATACCATTTATCACTGATTAAAATAAGTTTGCCATTGTTTTCAATACCAGTTACTTTTTGCGCTCCAATTCCATTAATTCGAATGCCTTCCCCTTTAAAGTAAACATATATATGATCACCTGGTGCTTTAACAACTGACATTTGTCCGTCATTTGTAGTATTAACAACTTGAAAGCCAGCGAGCTTTTGACGCTCTGATTTAACCTTGCTTAGCAAATCATCTTGTTCTTTCTTTTGTTTCTGCTGGGTAATGACAACCGCTTCTTGCTCAGCCTTTCGTTTTGCATCAGCGTCTTCTTTTGCCTTCGCTGCTTCAGCTAGAGCTTGCTGACGAATAACTCTAATCTGAGCACCAAATGATGTTTTCACCGCAGTTAATTGCGAATTTACTGCAACCAATTGCTTTTTGATTTCGTTATTCTCATCTGCTAACTTTGAATTTTGCTCTTTGATTACACCAGTAACAATTGCCTTGATTTGATTCTCATCTATTGAAGCAAGCTGTTTTTCTTCTTTGTTAACAAACGCTTTTTCATCCAGAGGAGATGTTTCCGATTTAACAAATTCAGCTTTGTCTCCCGTGTCAGGCGATAACACATTGTTTTTAGCATCTAATGACTTTGCTGACTCAGCAGATAAGTTCGAATTAGCTTTTTCTGTTATTACTGCTTTTGTTTTAACTGGAGGCGCAGTTATTACCTCTGGCTCATCAACTGGAGAGACTGGTGGTGCTACCTGCTCAGGAATTGATGCCGTAGGTTCCTCACCTGAAGAACCAATTAAGCCATGTTTTACTGCAAATGAATATCCAGAAGCACCTAAAATACCCAAACCAACGATACCAGCTACCGCAAAAATTTTTCCATTTCTTGTTGCTAAAAATGAATCACTTTTCTTATCTGAATCATCATCAGATTCCTCCTCAACATCCTCATCTTCATCATCATCTCTGGATGCTGTTATTTTTTTAGATGAATTTGTGTTTTTCTTTTGCGGTACATCATCATCTTCATCATCTTCATCATCACTCAGCTCTTTTTCCCAGTCATCCTCATCACCAATGTTACCATAATCAGGAAGCTCATTATCCAACTCATCAAAATCATCAATTTTTTTATTCATTTTTTGTCCTAATAATTATATTACAATTAAATATTTTTACGGATTTTATCACTGTAAAAATATTTAATCAATCAAACAATATTATTTAATATGAATTAAATTAAATTAAATAATATTAAATTTACAACTGTATTCCTTTCATAAACATTATTCCTAGATCATGACTTCCATTAACTGTAATGGTTGGAGGTCTATCAAATTCTTTTTCAAATTTAGGGGCTAATGTAGTACCAACTTTACCGATAGCAGCAGCAATTGCATCGCTTGTTTTTGGTAACGCAGCAGTAACTGATTCTTTTGAACCATCTGAGTAAGTTCTTGTTGTTGTGCCAGTTAATGCTTCTGAATATCCTGATACAACCGATGCTGTTGCTAATTTAAAATATCGTTCAAATGTATGATTGTCAACATCATCAGCCAATCCCGTTCTCATTGTATCTGGATCTAGTGCAACTACATTGACTGCATAATCCTTTCCATTAATTGACATTGAGGTAAATTGAATAACTGCTTTCTCGCCAATTCTCGCTGGTTGCCCAACTAAAACGGCGTTTTTCAATGGACCTTCTTGAACAATTGTTGCTCTAACAGGACTAATTTCATCAGTATTTACTCCTATTTCAAGAATAGCATAATACATTGTTCCAGAGGTTATATATGGAGCAAGTATTTTCTCATCAACACCAGTTGGATTGACCAGACTATTATAGGCAGAAGCAGTCGAAGCAGTTGATTTATCAGTGCCAGATAAAGCTCTTAATCTATTTAAGTTTTTTTGATCATTTGCTGTTAATGCAGTATTGCTACTTGGAAGAGAACTTGCATATCCAGATGCATTCGCTGCATTATTTGTTGTGTTGCTAGAGCCATTTTGTACAGTTGCATTGTGATATTCACTTGTTCTTTTTTTGTCATTTGCAACATTATCCTTAGTATAGCCCATCATTCCTTCTGACTTATACTTATTGGAGTCTATTTCCTTTTGAAGAAATTCATCTTCATTAAATGCATAACGTGTGTTTTTCTGAGTTTGTATATCTTGAGCTTGTTGCTGTGAAGTAAGTTCATTTCTTCGTTTTAATAAATCATCTTTTCGCTTGTTTTCTGCATCACGTCTTGCTTGATTAATATCATCAATTCCTGTTGTGACAGGTTTTTGATTTAATTCTTGATCAATTTTATTTACAACTCTTGTTTCATTTCTCAGTCTTAATGCATCAACAAATGAACCACCACTCTTTTTGGCTTCTTCTACTTCATTGTTTTTTATGTTTTTTATCTCTTGCGCAACAGGCGATTCTTTAGGAATTATATCTTCCTGATCTGGCCTAGCTTTATCTATTTTTGTTTTATCTGGATTTAAACTAACGCCAATAGCACCTGTAGCTCCATTAACAGGAAGTTCAGGATTATTTTTATGCATCATATTGTAAAATCCATATGATGCGCCCACCGCAGTTATTGAAACAAAAACGAGCATCAATCTAGCTTTAGACGGTATTTTTTTTAGAGTATCTGATATGCCAGCCACAACTTATTCCTCTTGTTATTATTTTTCTTCGTAAATAGAGCTTTTATGACTTATATTTACATCAAAGCCTTTTTCAATGGTCGCATTTCTCATTTCACCATCTATTGAAAAAAGCAAATTCGTTACTGGAGGTAGTTCATAAACTTTGTAACCAGTAGGCGAAACGACTGAACGACGCCATGGTGGTGATATTAAATTAGCTCTAGTTCTAATATAAATAGTATCATCTTTATATGTAACCTCACCCGGAACACCATTCAACTCAAATCTTTTTGATCCAGATAGTTTATCTCCATTTAACACGCCCATCATTTCCCTTGATGCATTTTCCAACTCATTGTGAACAAATGGTTGAACCTGAGCGCTTGGTCCAAATTTTGGAATTCTAACACTCAATCTAGAATCAACAATTCCATCATGACCAACAAGTTTGACAACTATTGGAACAGATAGTCCTTCTAGATTAATTAACGCATTGCTTTCCGCGAATTCCTTGGTTATCTCAAAAACAGCAATGTGTTTTTGCTTGGAAATCATTTTTGATCCAAATGAATTTTCATCACCAATAATATCACCGTCAATTGGCCATGGTGCACCAGACTGATCATAAAAAACTATTGATGATGCATATCCAGTTGCAACATTTAGAACTATTGGTTTTGGTGCATCAACATCCAAATCAATAGACCTCATTTCTAGCTTAACACCATGTGATGATAAAGGTGCATTCTCGGCTTTTTTGGACTCAATATCTAGTTTTCTTAATTCCAAAATTTCTTCAGGAGACAATGGAATTTTTTGACGTTTTGTTTCCTCATATGCCTTATCCCTGTTTTCATCAGCAAGAACATCTCTTGCAGAATCTAGCTCTTGTTGTTCATAAAGATACTTAACCAAAGTGTGTTTTTTCCTTTTAATTAAGTCTAATTCTTCCTTGCTTAACTCTCCGGAAAGACCACTATCTAACTCAATTTGAGCCATTTGATCTTCATTGTTTTTTGAAATTGCATTCTTATTATTTTGGTCTTTATCTTTGCTTTCTGAACTATCCTGTATTTTTTCTGATGAAATTGCATGACCAGAAATGACAAGTCCAGCAATAAAACTAGCAAGTAATGCCTTTTTAAAACACTTCATTTTACAAAATTCCCCACTAATTATTAATCTTCTTTAACTGTCATTATTATTCTTGAAATTCCCAATCCTGATGGATCTTCCAGTAAGCTTCTTCTTGATACAGTGACTGTAAAAATAACGTTGTTGCTATATTCTTTGGCTTCAGTTCTATATGTTATTTTTGCTGGAACCTGTAGTTTCCACATAAATAGGTTACCATCTGGCGCACCTTTTTTAACAACTAATGGTGTATGCTCTGTTTCCAAGGAAACAATCATTCTCCTATCTACAACAACATCAAAATTACCATTCTGATTCATTGCTTTAATTAACTCAGCAGCACCATCAGAGGTAAACCATTTTAAAGCAGCATCATTCAATCTAAACTTTATATTGCTATAATTAAAATCAAATGTATCAACAAGAGCACGAGTCAACCAGTTTGCAACAGTTGAGTCTCTAACATTAGGCTCACTCAAAGGAATTAGTTTTATTAAACTACCCCCCTCATTTGTCGCAAAATAAACACTGCTTTCTTTTTTATTAAAAACATAAACAGACATTCCAATGCTAACAACCATTGATGCAACACCAACCGCTGCAATCTTCCACATTTTAGAATACATATCTCGATAAAACTCTCGTCTTTCGACAATTAACGCTAAACCAGTGGATTCTTTTTCTTTTGATTGGTCTTGTTCGTTTTTTGTTTTCTGAGTTATTACAGTTGAATTTTTTTTATTATCTTTTTTTTGTTCTTTATCAATTGCCATTTGTTATTCCTACTTAATCAACCTTATATGGCTTGACTTCCACCACGGTTCCATTTGTTGTTGTTATAAATGACTGAGGCTTGTCTTTTAAAATATAAAAACCAAAAGCCAAAATATTCATAAAAAAAGCAACAACAACTGCACCAAGAACAATATTTGTCATTGCCCTATATCCATCTCTGTAGTTTTCAAATAAACCGGGACTTGTATCAATTGCTGCATTTTTTTCATTTATTTCAGCCTTTTTCATTAGCCGAGATTCTTTTTTCTTATTATTTTTCTCTGCAAAGGTTGCCATCTCTCACCTCTGGTTAAATTAATTGCCTGATATTAACACCAGAAAAACAAAGTGTCTATATAATTTCGAATTATATAATAACAAAAATTAATTATTCCACAATAAACACTTATATATTTAATTAACCAATATTAAATAAAAACAGCAAGAGACGAGTGTAAATACAAAATAACAAAAAGCATTATTGCATCACAATAGTGCTAGAAACAACGTATTGATTTTTACCGACAAGTGGACAATGCGAGAAGCAAATAAACTGCTTGCACTCATCTATTGCACTAAAAAAAACACCATGCAAAACAATAATGCAGCTTAATGACATTGATTTTGGCAAAATTGACAGTGATTTTGTCAAACGTGACACACGCAGTGTCATTTGTGACAACAAATAAAAAACGTGCTTTTGCTGGCTCTTCTTTTTGCTGCTGTTTTAATAGGATAATTCCTTATTAAAGTTATATAATTTTATAATATTTATAATAGTTATAATAGTTATAACATATTTTTTCTGTAAAAAAAAGGATTTTTAAGAATTTTATATAATGGAATGTATGTTTTTTTTATTAGATATCTGTTTGCAAGAAGGTTTATTATTAAATTATTATTGATAGGTATTTTTAAGATAAAAATAAATGCAATAAAAACAGCTTTATTGCATTGATTTGATTTTTTTGTCTTTTATTGATTACAGATGATGTTAGTGATTATTTGTGTTCTAAATAATATCGCTTGTTCAATTGCTTTATCATAACCTGTTTTTTTTATATTCCATCTTTTTCTATGTACAATTCCCGGTGTATTGCACCAACTAACAACTATGTACAATAATCTTCCTCGTGAGTATCCATGTGCTAAACCTGGAGGAAGGGAGTTGTCTACAGAATTGTTTTTCTTTTTTACATGAAAGAAGCGCTTTGAAATGGGGAATCCAAATAATTCAATGTGTTTATTATCTCGGTGCTCTCTAGCTATTTTCCATGTTTTTTCATATCCGCCATTTGCTCTATATGAGAATTTTTTATCATAAATCACCCCTGTTCTTTCGATAATTAAGTGAATACCTCCTTCGTAATGACGAAGATATTTATTATCTAGGTTTTCGCATGTTGACATGATTGACTCCTTATTTTTTATTTAGCAAAAAATCAATTGCAACAAAAACATCGTAAAAAGAGTTGAATGAAAAAATGTCTATTTGGTAAACACCGTTTATAATCACAGATGGAACATATATTAGCTCAGCTTGCTCTCCTATGCTTTTGTCATCATCAATCTTCTTCATTAATTCATTAGATGAATAAATTTCTTGAAAACCAATTGTATCTATTTTGTGTTTTGCCAGTATTTGCAACAACTCTTCGTTTGATATTTTTTTATTGATTATAAAATGCTTATAGAGATCTTCGCTTAACTCATTGTTCTTCTTAAAATAAGAAAGGGTTTCATATATTTTTGCTGGAGTTTCCCAAAGAGGATTAGATATCCCGGGAATAATATTGATTGATGGTAGTTTGTTTACTTCTTTCTCATTTAGCCATTTTATTAACATGTCCTCAAGAATAAAACTGCTTTCAGAGCCATACCAAAAAAACAGAGTAATGTTTTTAGCATCTTTGATTGGTTTTTTAAGCTTGGTGTAATTAATTCCTTCTTTAATTTCATTTTCTTTTACTCTTGTTTTGAATGACGACTTTATTTCATAAGTTGTTCTTGTATCACAAGCTGTTAATGAAAATATAGAGAGAATAGCAATAACCCATATTTTTTTATTTTATTATTTTTATAGTTTTGGCCGCAGCATGGAAAACATATTCCGGTTGATAGCGTGCCATCACTTCAAAAATCAACTTGCGGTCCTGCACATCGGCAATCACAGGGACAATATCTATCGTTTTCCCATAAAGAAGGCTTAGCTCCCTGTGGATCAATTCTTTAATTTCATTTTCTTTTACTCTTGTTTTGAATGACGACTTTATTTCATAAGTTGTTCTTGTATCACAAGCTGTTAATGAAAA
>Ga0183099_1000123_pt1 | contig 75902 bp, 101 predicted proteins | sample Biomet1_FD_127788 | JGI IMG/M metagenome (GOLD analysis project Ga0183099, IMG submission 127788) | Microbial communities from bioreactor (seeded with anoxic lake sediment) at LBNL, California, USA - Biofuel metagenome 1 | ecosystem: Engineered > Bioreactor > Anaerobic > Unclassified ...
CACAGGTGGTGTTACTGGGTCAATCACAGGTGGTGTTACTGGGTCAATCACAGGTGGTGTTACTGGGTCAATCACAGGTGGTGTTACTGGGTCAATCACAGGTGGTGTTACCGGGTCAATCACAGGCGGCGTTACCGGGTCAATCACAGGTGGTGTTACTGGGTCAATCACAGGTGGTGTTACTATTTCATTTTTAGTTATATTTAATTTTGACCTATTAATGTATGCGACAGTGTAATCAAAACCCATATTGGAAACTAAATCAGCACCAGTTGCAGCAAGAACATATGAACCGGGTATCAATGCATCATCGTCATAAGCTGGATCAATAATTTCAACATCAAGACTGATTGGATCGATAAAATTATCTCCTCGCCACACGATTTGCTCACCAACCTCTCCTTTAGTGTTACCAAAAGAAGGGGAATAAATCAACGGGTTGTTATTATAGTCATAATTGATATCATCAGCTAAATCTGTATATACTTTTACAGCAAGCGGTCTATTAAGAAGGATTGGTTTTGTTTTATTGTTGTCATTTACAAACCAATCTCCACTATTGTTTAACCATAATACATTATTTTTATAAAAATCAGCCCTGGTTGAATCGACAGAAGAAACATCTGTAAGGTTATTGATATTAGATTGATAATACACTGGAGACATGTTTGCCCAAGAATACCAATCTGGATTGTATTCTGCTAATTCAAATAATCCAGTTGTCCTTGATAACTCGCTGCTATAAACCACATTTGATAATGTGACCATATTACCAACCGCGTGTGCAAAATAAGAAAGTTGTTTTGAATTATCATGAGTGAATGTTACATCAGTTAATGAAACTATATTTGAAAAATCAAATGACTGAGAACTCACTGAGTCATCAACTGAGTTGTTTATGTTGTAAGCAAACGAATATACCCGACCTTCATCGCCAATATCTGTTATTTTTGAATAAACAGATATATCATGTGCATTAATATTATTAATGGAATAGACAAATCCAGAAAGAATACTTCTTCCGTAATCAGTGCCGTAACTATAATTACCGTAATAAGTCATTCCGCCAGTTAACGATACATCTACTGCTATATTTGACATTACTGAATAATCATGCAATCCTTTAATAGAGCTTGCAAATCCAGAAATATCCTTTGTTTCTCCATTTGTTTTTGTTAATTGTTGAGTTATTTGTCCTGTCGAGTAAATACCATCTAAAAATGAATTTACATATAAGCGACTCGCAAATCCAGCGACTCCTTGCCCGTATGTACTATTAAAGTTAATACTGCTAAATGAGTTTCGTATATCTCCATAATAAGTGCCAATTGCTCCGCCAGTGGACGTTATTTCATATGCATTAATATAAGTTATTGCATATGAATTGGATATGACTCCGGAAGTTTCTGTTTCTTGATATGGGTGATAAGCCACCAATCCGCCACTATCACTTACATCACCATAGTCACCAGAACTTATAAATAAAGATGCATATGAATCATTTACATTTGTTGCGTTATCAGCTAACCCACCAACATATGATGCTGTATAACTATCATCATTATTCAAACGATATAATTCTAGAGTAGCACTGCTTTTATCAATATTCGTAACAGATTGAGCAAGTCCACCAATATGATTAAAGTAACCACCTGTTCTATATGGAATACCACTATTGTAATTAATGATCATGGTCGCATTACTATCAACAATAGAATCAATAGAAGATGTAATTCCTCCTGATTGAGTTAGCGAAATTGTATTCAATGAAACATCTGAACTCACATTTTCTATTAAATGCTTAGTCGTCTTATCAGAACCACCGATAATTCCTCCAAAATAACTTAAGAAACCTTCTGAATACACGTTTCCAGTAAAGGAAGAATAAGATACGGCTGTTTTATCTTCGGTTTCAACAAAACCGGCTAATCCGCCAACGTAGTTGTACTGATAAAAACTGCCATCACCGGAATTGGTAATTACAGGGGCTGTAAGTAAAATATCCGCTGCTACATTCCAGTTCGAGAGGCTTTGTTGACTATATCCAAATAAACCACCGATATAATCAGTTTTTCTGTTATTCATCCAATCATAGTAGCCATTTTGATTGATTTTAACAGTGATATTTCCATAGCTAACATCACTACTATATAGTTTTTCTTGGCCTAGCGTTCCTACTAATCCGCCAGCATATCCAGTTGCATTAATTTCAATATCGCCAAAATTAATATTTTGGGCTTGTCCATAGAGTTCGCCTGCTAGACCACCCACATTTTCAGAGCCAGCAACAATTAGTGATGTGTCTGATAGATTTATGTTTTTGATAGAACTATTGGCGTCAGAATAACCGACTACACCACCAACATCATCGCTATATACTCGATAGTAGGGGACGGAATAATATTGACTATAAAAATCAATTTTTGATTCTTTTATAAAAATATTTCCTGAAAAAACACCATTATAAATAGATGTTCCCTGCCCGAGATAGCCAACAGCACCACCGACCTGGCTTGATAAGAAGTTCATATAAAGATCGGTGATAGAGAAATCATGTAAATCTCCACTATCTAACTGTCCAATCAAGCCACCAAGACCATCAACGGTATCTGTGCTATTTATTGTATTGTTGTTGGCTTTGATCTGACTTATTTTACCACCATCACTAATGTTGGCAATCATGCTTGAATAAAATAAATTATTATTTAATTCAATATTATTTATCGTGCCATAATTATTATCAACCAGTCCGTAAGCGAAATTATTTTCTGCCTTAACAAGAGAAATGACACCATTATTTTCGTTACTCACCAAACTGTATCTTAATCGGTCATTTTGTATTATTGGAGTAGAAATATTCGAAAGATAAATGTTCTCAATAAGACCATTATTAGTATTTGATATAACGGCTTGCTCAGAAGTTCCATTTACTGTAAACATATTGCTATTAAAAGAAATATTATCTACTTGCACATCAAGGATATCGCCATTATTAATAGACGTTACCCCACTTAAATGCGAATCCCAATATGTTTTGGCTGATATGTTTGAATTTTTTATTGAAATATTATTAATTAATCCATTTTGCACCAATGAACTGTTTGATGTATTTTCTATGTTTTGACCTGTTAATAAAGATACATATAAATCCTCAGGCATATCATTATTTTTATTGTCTATCGAAATAGATGAATCAGTGATATTTATGTTTTCAATTATGCCGCTATTTGATCCAGAAACCAAGCCTGCATTAACAATGGAATCAGTAGTTTCATTAATATTTACATTATTAAATGAAAAATCACGAAGAACGCCTGCATTATCAGCAACAAAACCTATTTTATTAAACCCCTCCGATCCCGTAATATTATAATTACTAATTGTATGACCCAGTCCAGTAAAAATGCCTCTAAACTGACTGTTTTGATTATCTTTGGTTCCTATTGATGCATAAGAAAAACCCTCTCCATTTATATTGCCTGCTAAAGCGTAATAACCACCAATATAAGGATCTAAAACTGCATCTCCATTTACTACTCCAAATTGAGTATTAAATGTATTTTCCAATACAGATATGTTGTAAATTATGTTGTATTCATTCCCATCCACGCTAAATCTATTTACTTCATTGTTAAGGTAAATAGCTGAATCACTCGATAGGATATAACTGCCATCATGGAATGGATTTGAACCGTTTATACTTAATCCTGAATTTAGTCCGTATGCATATACGGAAGCATTAAAATTAACTGTGTCAGTTGTATTTAGCGTTAATAACGCGCTAGAGTTGATAGATATATCACTATTAATAACAATGTTTGGAGAATCAAAGATGGTGTCATAAATTGAACTGATTGTAACATTACTATGATCAAGCATATTGGTCAACGTCGTACCTGACATAATTGGATTTAACTCTTTATTTTCTCCAATTGTAATATTTTTGGATTCAATAGTTGTATTTCCTAAATCTCCATCTGCTGAATCTGCACTAATAAAAGCATCTTCACTAATAGAAACTTTTGCTGCTGAAACCTTTATTGTCCCGGGAGTGTCATTTTGCGAATCAACAGAGATTAATCCTGATATATTTACACTTCCCGATTCATGATCTGCGGTAAGTGTTACTGAACCAGCTCCTTCTCCAAAATCCTGAGCTTCTATGATCCCATTGTTATTAACAACAGCATTAGTCAATGAATCAACGCCTTTTGCAGTTAAAAGAATGCTTCCAGAGTCTGCTTTTATTATTCCATTGTTTTCAACTAATGCATCAACAGTTCCTTTGTCAACTTGCAATGAAACTAATCCGTTAGTATCGATATCTACCGTTCCTTCTTTACCGGCAGATAAATTAATTTTTCCGAGTCTTGCAGAAATTAATCCGTTATTTGTTACACCCTGTCCAAATAAAACAACAGAGCCACCATCAGATGTGTTTATTGTTCCATTGTTAATGATTTTTCCACTGTTGTCTGATAATTTGTATTTACCATCACTTGTTTTGCTTATTGTGCCGCTAGTAGATGCAACCAATCCGCCAACGTTTATTTCAGCATTTTTACCAAACAATATTCCATTGGAGTTAATGAGGAAAACTTGTCCATTAGCATCTAATTTTCCATAAATTTCAGACGCTGAATTTCCAATTACTTTATTTACAGCAATTGCACTTTTTGAGGGTTGAATAAATTTAACTGATTCTCCTTCTTTTATGCTAAAAGAATCCCAGTTAATAGTCGTTTCTTGTGAGGATTGAGAGATTGTGGTTGAATTTAAAGTTGAATTTATAATAGCATTGCCACCGACAACTGTTCCTCCGGATGGAGCAGCAATTGCTGATGACCCACTGGTGATCATTAATCCAATAATTGCTAGTTTTAATGTATTAAGAGTGCTTTTTCCCTTTCCCTTGCTTTTGGAAATTTCAGATACAGCAATCATTTGCTTTAATTCTTTATTCCAAACTAATTTATATATTTTATTCAAAATGCAGCCTTATTATTATTTAATATTTTATTGTTTTGTTTATTAAAGCAATTTTGCTGATTTATGTCAATTTTATAATTATTTAAAACAAATATAATTATTGATTGATTTATTAGTTTTGATTTAAAAAAGTTAATAAATACTCATGGTATTGAGAAAGAGGTGGTTAATTTGAACGATTATTCTGGCGATGTATTGGTAAAACATTAGATGGAAAGCTTAGATACACTGATGACACACAGATGTCTATGGATTTGGCTCGATCAATATTGATGAATAATGGAGTGGATCAAGATCATTTGTCTGAATCTTTTGCAGCCAGTTATCACTGGTCTCGTGGATATGGGCCAGCAACAGCAGAAATTCTCAAATACATTAAGCGAGGAAGATCGTGGTATGAGGTAAATGAGTTACGATATGCGGAAGGATCTATGGGTAATGGTGCCGCTATGAGGGCTCCAATCCTTTCATTGTGCTATCCATATGATCAACATCTTCTCATGGAAAATGTGATAAAAGCGTCTGAGATCACTGATACTCATCCGTTGGCGATTGAGAGTGCTAAATTGGTGTCATACACAGTATTAAGCTGTCTTAATGATATGAATGTTAGTTCTATACTTAAGGCTGCTAAAATCCATAATTTTAGTATGAAATTTCCATATAATTTGGAATACTAATGTTTGTAGCGTAGTTCACTTGTATGTGAATTGTAACTGAGTTAATATATTAATATTAATTAAATTATAAAGGGAAAATAGCATGACTACAAAAAAACCAATTCCACCAGCAAAGATCTACATTAGAGAAGATTTGGTTTGTGCAGGAATGAGTGAGTTTGGAAGCGAGCTGTCCGGAACTGTCTTAAGTATTGTGTTGGAACGTCCAAATGGGGTGCGCTACGGTTCCAGAGAAACTATTTCTGCTTTTAGTGTAGATGTCTCTGATGATGGGTTTACCTATGTGATTGATGAAATGGAAACCGCAATGGTGAAAGCGGAAACAAAAAGAGCAGAACTGGAAGAACGGTATCTAGCACAAGGATTAGATCCAGAAACATGGGTCAAGATAGAAAGCTGCTATGGCTCTTTAGCCTGGCAAGCCGAAGATGATATGGGTATGTATCGTTAATGCATAAGAAGGCCGCACAAAGCGGCCTTTAAGCCCAGTAAATCAACTTACCTTCCTTTATCGCGATAACGACCATCTCAAGCAAAACTTTGAATTTTTCATTCACAATCAGATCGCTTTCAAGACAGTCAATTTCTTGTGTGCTTCGTTGATGTGAAATAAATACGTGAGGGATTGATTTTTTGTTCATTATTCTAAAGCACTGTACTTGAATAATATGTAAATCAAGCTTGCTAAAGGAACATTGTTTCTGTGGATCATAACCAATTAAGGTCATGATTTGGTGAAAAGTAGATGAGTTACAAGTGAGGGTGGGCCAAAGATATTTATTCTCAAGCGTGTACCAGCCAATATCATCCTTTTGAAAAGAGGGATCTGCTTCAAAAAAAATATCATCAATATCCGGGTATTCATCCTTGGCATAAACCTTGGTTTTTCCGATAATTTGATATTCCCATCCTTGAATATAAAATGTATTTGACATAAAAAACCTCTCAATTAATTATATGTATATTATATCAAAAATAAATACAAAAATCAATTAATAAGAATGATTGAAACGGTTGATTATTTATTATTTATCATTCATTATGTGGAAAATTATAATAATGGGTAAAATAAATGAGTGTTTTAAGAAAAATTGTATTTTCATCAAAGCCTTTGGTCAGGATGTTGTTTAGCAGCGTGCTATTCTCTCTGCTTGTTATTTTTGGCTTATCTCTCTTTCATGCGAAACCACTCCCAGGATTCGATTTATTTATTGGTGCAATAGGTGCGTTTGTCGGAAAAGCGTTTTTTGACCTAGAATTATCGCCAAAAGAAAGAAGAGACGAGTTTATTAGATTGTTTTTTAGTAATTCAAGAACTATTATTAATGTATCTCTATGGTATGGTTTTTTATTTTATTTTCTTTCTCATGCCGCAGAACCAAAAGTATTACAGGTTGCAGAAGTATTTACATTATTTAAACAACTAGGTTTAGTGGCGTGCATAATGGTAATGGCATATCTTCCAATATTTAATGCGATTTCATGCAGAGAAAATAAATTGACTGATATGGCCATTTTTGCTGCCAAATTGGTTGTTGCTTATAATGGCATTTCATGGCTGGTCGGTAATTTTGGTGATGTGTTTTATCTATGGTGTATAAATAATGTAGAAGATGCAGTTGTTATCACCTGTGTTATCTTACTAACATATATTATGTTTCGATTTTCAGTGAGCAATAGAGTAGATGTTTATAAGTATGATGAACGACAGGAGAGAAGTAGTACCGGTTATTGCCATCCTTCATCGTTATCTTCAATTGTAACAACCGATCACGATCTTCGTGTTGCCGCAGCACATGAAGCGGGTCATGCACTGGTTTATGCAGCATTAGCTTATTTGCCCAATGATGTGAAAATTAATATTAACAAAGAATATGAATACGATGGCGTTATTGGTTATGTAACAGGTGTAAAATGCAGAAATACATTACTGAGTGAAGGATTTGCGGAATGGTCAATGATGACATTGTTAGCGGGTCGGCAAAGTGAGAATTTCTTAATGGGGGAAATGAGTATTGGCTCAAAAACCGATCTGACGAAATGGACTCGTCTTGCACAAATGTATCTAGCAGGACATGTTCAAGGTGTTTATTATGTGGAGCCGCATAATGAATATGAACTAAAATCAAATAATGAAAAAATTAATGAGTTACAATTAAAACAAATAAAGTTGCTTCAAGAGTTGTTTGTTGCAAATAAAGTTATTTTAAAAGAAATGACAAGCGAACTTATTGAGAAAAAATCGATGGATAGAACTAGGTTACTTCACTATTTACAGAAAGTTGATTTGCCTCGTGACTTTCCTTGTTTAAGTGGTCACTTCTAATCTTCTTCCTTAAGAACCATCTTATTCCAGTAAGATGGTTTTATTTTTTTAACTTGAGTTTTTTGTATTTATTAATGGCATAGTATGGGATCGAGCCAGGCCACAAAGATGCCTCAATCGCTGCAATAGCCAAAAAGAAAAAACAGAAAATAAAAGCAAAAATTGGTTTATCAAGAAGATCTAAAACAAGACCACCTTTTCCTTCATCTTTTAAATCTTGAAATGTTTTTTTTCTTGTTCTAAAGAATGAAATTGTTCTTACCAAGATCCAAGATATTGCTCCAGAAAAATAACACTGAAAGATCAACTCTTTATTCATTTTTTTATCCATTATGATATACGACACTTACCATAATAACATCTTTATTTAAACAGAGCAAATTCACAGGAATAAATGAAGCATTGAATTTTATATATTAAATGCTATAATATATAAAACAAACGAGGAGTCACTATGTTTCCTGTAAAAAAAATAAAAACGTCACTTCATGTTGGTACTTTTGACATAAATAACATAAGGAAAGAAAGTCAGGAGGGGCGTGGAATATCAATCTCTCCTTGTCCACTATCCTGGCGTTCTATCGCGCAATTATCTGGTCCGTGTTATCAAGTGTCCTTTGAAAAACCAGTTGAATTTTTAGATGTAAATAAAACTTTAAAAAACAAAGCATTAATGCAAAAAGTATTGGAGTGGGGTATTGAAAATGATTTTTGTGAGCAAAAAATATTATTAAAAGTAATAACTAATGACGAAAATGGAGATGAATTGTATGACCTTTACTCTTCCGAAGATGAGTTGATTAAGTCATATGGAAAAGAGTATGAAACAGATGAGTGCATTAGCCGGATTGAAAAAGAAGTTGGATTTGTTCAAACAGAAAAGATGCAAAAACGCATGTTTTCTTCTTATGTTATCTCTCCACAGCATATCAAAGAATTTGTAGCACTTATTTATGCAGAAGATATATTGGGGATGGCTGGCGGCTGGTGGAACGACAGGCATGATGTGCACGCATATTCTGCGCCTCGTGGTGTTATTTTTGAAAGTCATTTAACGGAAGTTACAAAAAAGATACTGACTCCTGAGCAAGAACGACGGTTATCTGTGTCATCAGAAGAAGATTATTCTTTTTAAAAACAAGGAAAAACGAATATGCAAAAGAAATATTATGTTCCTGTCGGTCTGTTCATTGACGCCTTTATGCAGGCTGATGTTTTTGAGATTAAATTATCTTGTGATGATACTGAGTCATATTTTCTTGTGTCGGACTATGTTAGACATACAGGAGATTTTAGAGAAGTGAAGCAAGATGATGTTGTTTTTAGTGCGGTGTCTGAAACAAATAGTGACCAAAAGATTTTCTTTACATTAAATGATATTAAATTAGCCATTAGCAAAAAAACACATTGGCAAGTTGGAAATTACTGCGTTAAAGCTATTGGGTTAAGTCGCATTATGAGTGAAATGGCAACCAGAGATATTGCATCATCCGATCTGGTCGAAATAATAACTGGAAATGATGTCGTACTAACACCACTGGATTACGAATCATTGTTCTTAAAAAAAGAAGATGAGTATCCGTTTGATTTTTACGCATCAACGATATTAAAAACAAATTCAGGTGACTGTGAAATTGGTGTAACACATAGTCAGATAAGAAAAGCGGAATTAAAAAACGGGTATTGGTGCTGTGATAATATTAAATTTCGAGCATTTAACACTACTGAACTCATTGCATAAGCAATTAGGCCGGAAGTCAGCTCCGGCCTTTTAATAGTTAGTTCTTGATCTCTATTTTTAGCTTTTTATCTTGTGTTGAGTTCTCTTTTTCATGATCATTATTTTCATCAAACAACAGAACATTGATTAGTTTTTGTATGATTAAATAATCATTATTATAATCATCATAATTAGCCTGATTAAGAAACAAGCTTTCGGATGGATTTTTAATATTTATGAATCTAAATCGTTTCACATAAAAAGTTTCTGTGCAGAAGTTTGATTTATCTGATTTTATTCTAAATGATTTTGTCTTATCTTTTCGGTCAAATTATATTTTATAAATAATTATTGTCAAGTTACTTTTTGACTTGATATTGTTTTATTTTATGATATAATATTTGCATAAATCATGAGGAGCTTTTTATGCAAAAAGATAAATATGGCTTACCCGTAGTTATGATCGGCATTGAAAAAATCTGTCTGCCTGAAAAAGAACAAGCAAAAGCTTATCCTGTTGATGTTATTGACGAGATGGCCAATGAGATCTTAACCGGTGGATGGCCTACAGGTAATGAGTTAGGTGTTATTGCGAAAGAAAATGCCTATGAGGTGAGTGCTTCGTATTCCTGGTTTCGTGCTGCTGTTAAATCAGGCATTACTGAAATTCCATGTGTGATCATTGAATAAGGGAAAAAATCATGAAAATTTTTGCAAATGTAAGTTGTGTTAATGAGTTTGCCAACATCGTTCCTGTTGCGTTTTTTTGCGATATTTCCCCTGAACTTAGTGCTCGGATCAAAGAGTTGTCAGCAGTTGTTGTTGCTAATGATTGCGAACATATTGCTATGTATAATCAGCATGGTATTTGGACCGGATATGTCGCTGAACAAGAAGATGATATTACATCTGAATCATTTTTAGATCTTGTGGAAAACGATGAAGATCAAGTTAATACGCCAAAGCTTTATGTCTCAGAGAGTCAATTTTGGTGGAGTGGCTTTCCAGATTCTGATTGCGGCGATGAAATGCAGTTGACCACCAGCCGAATGGATATTTCTATTTTGGATTCGGGCCATGAATTTTGGCGGGCATAGGTCAAACTAAAGGTAAAACAGTCGGTGTTTGATCTTTATTTATTTGCAAAATAAATAATTAGTGATATAATAACTATACTAAATAAGAGGAAAACATTATGTCAATAACTGCAATTATATATGATTTTCAAGAGTTTGGTGATAAAGGATATAATATCCAACTAACAGGATTAACTCAGGATGATAAATATGCTATACGTATTGCAGTAGCCTCTGATGCTTTTCCTCGTGATTCTCATCATTTTTTTCAGGGTGATAGCAATGATTGGATGATGATTGAGTTTTGGACGAAAGATTTGAAGGTGATCAATAAAGCATGTCGAATTATCTTGAGTGCGGTTGATTTATCTACTGAAGACGCCTATGGCTGGTTTAAAATCGAACCTAAAGAAACAGAGGTTGATAATGTTTGATAGACCTTCGACTAAAGATGTTATTCTTGTTTTGGAAATTTATAAATTAAATCTGACAGAACAAATAGAAGATATTTTGCTTTTCGAAAAAAGACATCCAGATGTCATGGATGGCTTAATTTCTTCTTTTCCATTTACAAAAAATAAATGGCAAATTATTGGATGGAAGGTAAAAGAAGATCAGATATATGCGATTATTGATTTCGAAAACCGACATGGTCAGAAAGAAACAATGGAAATCATTAATAACGAAGAGTTAAGTGAGCAAACAATTTCGTCTTATTTTAAAGCTTACGAAAACAACAGAAAAGTATAAATCAATACCAAGTTATTTTTTGTATTTTATTATTAGTTAATGAGGCTTATTATGGAAATTACTATTATCGATGCATTACGCGATGTTTTGTCTCTGGCAGAAGAAAATGCAAAAACAGGCCGTGACAATGATTCCATTAAAATGCTCAAACTGTTGTTTTCGGGGCATGATGCAAAATGTAACGTGGATGCTCATATTCTGGATGAAGATGATCTTGAACCTCAATCAGACTCTATTTCATACCGCGCAGAAGAAGGCTCTGACTGGTCAAAACTAAAAAATGTGGAAGAAGTGTGCATTGATATTCGAACAGGTAATTTAGATAGTGCAATGGATAAGGGTTTGTACGAGGAATTCAATGGTTCACTGCACAAAGCAATCAGACTTACCTTTATCTCAAAGATAAAGTGAAGAAGAAACCCTGGGGTAAAAATTAAAAACCTGACTTGGTAGTCGGGTTTTTGTATTTAAAAAACAAAAGGAAAAACAATGTTTGAGACAACAGAAGCAGAAGAATTATTAACCGCCATGACAATAAACCAAGATCATAAGTATGGGCGCACATCACTGATTATCACACAAAAGATTGATGATTTTATGGATGTCCGAGAAGTAAAACCACATCAATTTGCCTACAAAGAATGGGTTTCCAAGTTAAAAAAAGGGGAAAAACGACCAAGAGGTTCGTTCTTTAGATATTATAAGGCAAGATCACATGTGTTTGATGAGTATTATCTGGCTTAACTATTTTTAATAACAAAGGAATTAAAATGAGTAATGTAATTGGCTACATTGTATCATTCGGTTCATCAAGTGGGCTGCAAACAGTAACAGCTGCAAGCAAAAAAAGCGCTTGTTTGTGTGCCTATGCATTAGAAGCTTGTGCTGAAGAATACTTAAAAGTAACAGAAATTTATAATCATGATGGTGAAACAAAAACACAGGCTGTTGATTGGCGCGAATGCATCGATCGAGAAGGAAAATATGCAGAGCCTTATTTTACGGTATAAAAAGAGGTTAAAATGAGTTATTCACAAGAGGAAAAAGACATTTGCAAAAGAAACTACCAGGACAAAAAATTTGCGTTTGAAAAAGCAGGACTGGAGTTTGTTTGCAAAAACCACATTGAACCACTCTTAGAGCTGGTGCCTGTTTTCTTGTTTGTTTCGTATAATGCAGTGCCTGGTGGCGTATTAAAATACGGCTCGCTTCAATCAGAAGATGACGTGGATGTATTTAGTAGTGGCGTTAAAGTGTTATATTATGTAACCGGCGACGAAGTGATTTTTGCAAAATTACAAAAAGAAAAGAAGGCCGTGACATATGATCCATGGTTTGAGTCGGAAGTCTTTTGTGTTTTGGCGGCGATCCCACATGAATTGATCGTTAAAAATAAGAACACGAGTAAATATTTAAAATCAGTGTTATCGACAACCATTATTAAATAACAGGAGTGTCACTCTAAGATTCGAGTGACACTACTATTCGTCGATGTAGTATTTTTCCCTCATGGTTTCACGCCATTCAATGGCTCTTCTTTTGGCCTCATCTTTACCTAATTTTTTGCAGTAAAAGTGTTTTGTTTTATTTTTATAGACGAGCTGTCCATTGGGCAATACGACCGGAACACGAATGATGGCAGCAAAATACTCAAAAACATGAATTCCGGTAGGTGTTTCTCTTTGTAAAAAACCAGGAGATACGCCAACGGGTAGTTCTTTGTTAGTGGCATTCTTTCCTTTTTTTAGTTTTAATGCATTAGTTTTTTTGATTGGACCCGTTAATGCAATGCCATTTTTTGCTGCTAGTTCGTCCCTAAGAGCCATTGCTTCTTCATCTTTGCCTAGTGGCATAGATACTTGTTTGTGACCAGGAACTCGGATCATGATTGATGTGCCAATGGAAATGTAACGACCAAGCGGCCGCACAAATTTACCGGATTGATCTTTCGTTCTAGAAGCATATTCTTTACTAATGCTTGTTTTTTGCGAACTACTCATAAGTGCCTAAAATCCACAAAACTGATTGGGGTTATTTTATCTAAAAACTGGTTTAATTGCTAATTATTTAATTAAAGACAGAATCAATATTAGACATTGTTTTATGATTAAATAATCGATTTATTTTGATTTTTTATCAATCCTATCCGGAAGACTCCATCTAAATAACCCCGTTATACACACAAGCTGCCCGCTGTCATCTGGCTCATCATTAAAATTAACTAAATATAATTTCTCATCTTTTGATGCTATTAGTATTTCATCTTTTCCATTTAGATATCTGTATTTAAAATTGGAATTCTCTATGTATTCATATAGATCTTCCCTGGAATTTAACATAGTTAAAACACTGGAAATATAAGAAAAATCCAATTCACAATCTGAATCGAACTCAATGAAAAACGGGTTTTCATACTCTGTATCAAAAGAAACACGAAAACAAAAGTAACCATAGACTTTATCATTTTCTTTTTTTACTTTTGATACAAACTTAAGTAACTCATCTGTATTGTTATTTACAACTCCTTCATCAATGAAAAATTCACACAAATCTGGTTCGTAAATATAAACATATATTTTTTTATCGTTATCCATGGTATGCCTTTTAGTGGATTATTTTCTTTTACGATACTAGAAAAAAAGCTTGATTGCAAAAACACATGGGAAATAATTTAAATATTATTGCTAATTTATTATTATTTGCTATAATAAAAGCATGAACTAAATAGGAGCACAACTATGTCATCACTAAGTCCATTTAAAAAACATATTTTCGAAGGTTTAATTAGTATTAATGGCACTACTGTTAATACCTACAAACAACATGTTGAACTTTTTTATTCCCTGCTGGAAAAAGAAAAAGAAAAAAATGATGATTTGTTCGTGTTTAAATGTGTTGAAAAAATCAACAAAGAAAACAAAGATAAATCTATTGTTTTTAATATTGATGATGAATTTGAAATGACCAAGATCTCCGCTTTTTTTAAAATTCTTAGCTCAAGAGAGCGAGAACTTAAGCAGTTTGCAGCAGTGATCAAGCGAGGCATTGTTGAGGTCGCTGAAAATGATGAAATGCCATTGGATTTAAATGATTTGGATTTGGAATATTGCTTTGGTGTTGGCGCAAAATAGTCTAACATTAATTATCAAAACAGAAGGCGATCAAAATGAAAAACAGTCAAATCAAATACATGATGCGAAATCCTAAAAGTTTAATGGAACATCAGATGACAGGTCGCCTTCCTTCTGTGCGAAAACCAACGAGAACCCCGTTATGGACGTTGCTAGACAGCATGACACCAAGACAAAGGATTGACATCAAAGGCGTGGTGTTAAGTCCAAAACTTGGCTATCAATGCAACATCCAATTTGGTAGTGCGGAACAGTTGTTCGATTATCTGGGTGGGCATACTGAGATTGTTGGCAATAGTCGATTGCCATCAGAAGAACGAATAATGGCTGGTTTTAATAAGAAACTACAAATTTCAGATTTGTTAGGAAAAACAAATAAAGTATAAAAATAAATATATTAGAACACATGTCTGGAAATTAATAAACGGCAGGTTTTCAGCACAAAAAAACTTGTCGATTATAGTAAATCGCCTAATTGAAAATATTTTTGCCAAGTTGAATTTTTACTAAAATTATAGTTTAGATAATTAGATTAAATTAATAATTGCTATATTCTTTCATTAATAATATAGTTGAAAACAAGTTGTTTTGCAACTAAAACAATAGTCATGTTTTTATTGTTATCTAAATAACGCGGTTACTTAGATGATGTCTTTTGGATATATTTGATAAAATAATTAAAAACAAAACCAATTTTTATTTTAATTGTAAATATAGCGTAAATTATAATAATATATAGGGAAAATACAATGGCAGGAAGAAAAAAAATAAGTGAAATAAGTAGGGTTAGAAATGCGGCAGGAAGATTATATCAAAAGAAAATTAAATTAGATGGAATGAGCCATATTGATATTGACAGTAATCACATTCAACTAGTTGAATCAAGCAAACGAAATGGAAGACCTCCTGTTCCATTAATTAAACAAAGGCAGCGTGCTGAAGAAAAATGGAATAATGCATTAAAAGAGGTAAGAATATTAGAGAGTGAATTAAAAATAGAATCGATGCCAGAACATGAAATTATTTTATTGGGAAAAGTAGTGACTGGTAGAAAAAAAGCAAATGGAGAAATTGAAAGACTAAAAAAAACAATTCGTAGATATAAAATAAACTTAGATAAATTACAAAATGAAATAGATTGCGGATTACCAGAAATTGTAGATGAGCAATTACTTGGTCGTACAGCATTAACAAGAAAAGAAAAAAAGAGTATTTATGAAGATCGAATTAATAAAGCCAATCAATGTATTTTTGAATTAGAGTCAGAAAAAGATCCTGTAGATATTGCATTTCTAAAATTAAACGATACTAGAATTGAACTTAGACAGCTAAATCTCTTTATTAATAAACCAGATAATCATCAAGTAAAAAACATTAAAATAACCAATGATGATGCATTAAAACGAATAGAATTTTTAAAGGAACTGCAAGAAAAACAACACTCTCAGTGGATGGAATTAAAAAAACAAAATAATCATCTTTAAGTTTAAAATATATTTATCTGGCTTACCGTCAAAAAACCAGATTTTTATGTATTTTGAAAACTTTTGCTGGCAAATCAGACTGGGTCTTGGTTTTCGCCAGGGCCATCCATTTTTCACTATTAATATTGTCATTCTCATTTCTAAAAAGAATGGAAAGAAAATGCATGGCCTCAACATTACCGTTCTCTGCTGACTTTAAGTACCATGATTTTGCCAAGGCATGATCTTTAGGTACTAAATCACCAAAATAATAAAAAGAACCAAGACAAAACTGAGAAGGGGGGTGTCCAATCGAAGATAACTTCTTCATCAAGGGAAGCGTTTCCAGATCTTTAATGCTGGCCATGACATTGCCATATAAGTGATCGCAACCAATGATAAAATTACTTCTTTCTAATGATTCCTTTGATTTTGATTCTGATTTTTGTAACTCACTTAATAGCTTTAGTGCGCTTGAAATTTGTTGCTTTGCTGCTTTTTTGGCGTATTTTTCAGCTATTTTTATATCTTTCTCAACCAAAAAGCCATAATAGTGCATAAAAGACAAGATTTCATTTGCTTCCGGCAAATTGCTTTTTGCAGAAGATGATAATAATTTCACAATATCATCATCTTTTTTGTCTGTTTCTAATAGATATTTACCAAGCGTAAATTGAGCCAATGCATAGCAACTCTTTTTTGTTTGCAATAAGAATTCTTTGTTTTCAACAAGAAAATCAAGGTTCCCCTGGTTTGGCATTAGACGAGGATTGATAAAATTAATGCCTTGAGAATAATGGTCAAAAAAATCACTCGTAGTCTTGATGGTACTCATGTCTACTCCACCTTTAAAACATTAATTATGATTAAAAATCATGAGTAAGTGTTACTGAACTATGATTTATTTTTTTGCACCCAGTGGTGTCAACAAAACCATATTCACCAAATGTCCGATGAATATTGTTCCAGCGCACATCAGTACATGACCAAATTTGATTAAGATAACGAAAGTAAATTGGCTTTTGTGACATATCCATTTCCTTTTCTAAAAACTATAACCGTGTTCAAATAATTCGCGCATCGACGCTAACAAATGCAGTGAAGGTGCATTTTTTCTTTTGGTCATTATGCTTATATCGATATTTTTGAAAACAGAATTTTCATCGGCATATAAAATAGAAATACGATTACCGATTATTTGATATAACCAAGTTGGTTTTTTAGGAATAAAATTGGCATCGAAATTTATTAAATTCGCAATGTGCTCAGAAGATGTTTGTTCAAATGTCTTGTTATTCCATTGGTCTTGTAAGTAAAAAACAGACTCATTCTTCCATAAAAATTGTGCAAAAAATGGAATTACAGACTGAGGTTCTCCATAAAATGGAATGCTAAGAGTACGTTCCTCTCCATAAATATTAATATACGCTGCATGCATAACATACTCTCTAGTCAGTCAAATAATGTTGATATAATAACAGAAAAATAAAAAAAATCAATCTGAGCTAGAGTTAATGTTTTTGTTTTGCCACGATAAATCGTGAATTTAAGGCCATGTTTCTTTTCTTTCTTTACCTTGCAAATTTAGTAAATTATTGATATAATAAATGATAAATAACGAACAATATCTTAATCAACCACTAAAAAGGAATAATCAATGATCATTCATAAAGAAGGTGATTTGTCTACTGAGTTAAGGATTACATTGCGATTAGATTCGTATGCAGGAATGGGGTTTCCTAGTTATGAAAGAGATATTCGTATCCATCTTGATGGCAAAGACAATATTAATATTCCGGCAATGGGTTCATTAACAGCCGCAGGTGTGGTTGATTTTGCTAATGATTTGCTCGAAATATCAAAATTAGTTCAGGAACATCAAGAAAAAATCAAAGGCTTGTTGCCAAATAGCAAAGAAAAGAAATTATTCAAAAAGGTTCTTTGAAAAATGAAAACAATCTCTTTTAATGTGTTTGATTTTGATGAGCTATCTGAAAAAGCAAAAAAGAATGCGATCCGTGCCATTATTGCTAATAAGTTAGAAATTAGGAAATATTTTTTTCTTGAAATGGAAAAATCGATTGATGTTGTCTTACACAAACTTGGTTTTTTCGGGGTTCAATCGTCAATTAAGTTAAAACAAGGACGAATGAATTTTGTTTTTACTGGATACTGGCTTTTTAACAAAAATTGGAATCCAGATTTAGCTAATGAACCATTTAATCAGGATGACGATCTCGTTTTCGCTGTTGCGCATACGCTTCAAAACAGGGTGCTGGCCCATTGTGTAGGTGGTTACATGCATGATGATATACATGGCACAGTGGAAGTAATGGATGAGCAGCATAATGGATTGTCAGGGCCTGGGGAAAAAATTAATGCCTTTTTACAGTTGCGAACTGAAAACGAAGTCGCAAAATTATTAGATGACAAATACTTTAAGAAAATGTGCCTAGAACTAAATCGTCATTTTTCTGACGTACTTTCTCAGAAAGACATTGATTTTGCCAGATCGGAACCAGAAGCATTAATTAAAATTCATCCGCTTTATTTTTATGAGAATGGAGAAATATACTTCGAAAAATAAATTAATTTAGTCTAAAATAAAACTTGCTATTTTTTATTTAATGACTATAATTATATTATCTGCTTTAGGAGGGTAGGCTTAGAAGCAGCCAGGCGGGTTGGAAACCGTCTCACCCTTAAAGAGTGATGATAGGCGTATGTGACCGCAGGGGTATTCACCTAACCGAATCCTGCACAACTGTGAGATCCGCAGTGACTGGGGTGTTAGGCGAGGATGGATGATACTGAAGGACTTGATCTGAATGAACGTTGAAAGGGTCAGGAGAAGGAAAGCCATCATGAAAAAAGGTTGCGAAATCGTTGTTCCCTGAAATGAACAATATGTCTTTGGCGTAAAAGCACACCTAAAGCAGATAAAAGGCCCGGTCGAGAGATTGGGCCTTTACTTTTTAGAATATTGCAATTTAATTAGTTTATGTTATAATATTGAAATGTAATTTGTTGTGATTAATAAGGAAAGCATCATGCAGACCAAAACAAATAGTCTACATCTTCTTCTTTCCATAAAAAATGGTGTTTTTAATGATGTTGACGCACCATCTTGTTTCTATTGTGAACTAAATGAAAAATCACAAGATAAAATAATGGAATTGGGTACTTATATTCGACAAAATGAATTAAGAAAAATAAGCAAAGATGATAAAAACGGTGTTTGGGCTGCATATCGTCCAGAATACTCAAAAGGTTTTTCGGAAAAAGGCTTTCAAGGGTTAATTGAGAAAAGTGGACTCTCTTTGTTGAAAAACGACATCGAATCAAGAATTAGTCGAACAAAAGAATCTACCATCTGCATAAATGACGAACATTTTTGGTTTGAATGTGAATTTGATGATTTTGGTCAAAAAATGACGATTAAAACTGAATTATTACCTATTCCAATGTTGTATGAAGCAATTGGTGATTTAAAAAATCATACTGAATTATTTAATATAAATGTTTTTGAGTCAAATAAAGATACCTGGATTGTTGTTTAAATAATTGAGGAATAAAAATGGGATTTTCTAAAGAGAATATCATTAAAAACATTAAACTTATCAGACCTTTTCGTAATTCTGATAAACGTGATGTGGAAAATTTTCGATACATCGACAAAGAAACTTCGCGTAAATTTCAAATAAAAAAAGAAGATAAAATTGATGCCGACTCCAATATATACTCTGAATTTACAATCACAGAAATAGCTCTTTCCGATCAGATCCGTAATGACGCCAGAAAACCATTCCAAAAAATTGCTAGAGCATTTACCGATCTTCGTATAGAACGAGCCGCACAAAAATATGGCGTTAACAAGCAGGTTTCTGTATTGCGGGATATAGGGATTGATGTCTCTCTTATTTGTGAAAAAGGTTTATATGATGGCATTCCTATTGTTTATCGTTCAATGGAAGATGTTGCAGATGCAATTGCAGATGTTTTAAATAATAATATTTATTATGTTCATCCGCCTTATCAGAAACCGCCTGTAGTAGAGCTTAAAACGAACAATACCGCGTATCTTTTTTCATACTGGAGCAACCAAAAAAAATTTATTGTTAATTCGATCGAACAAGAGCCTGATGAGTTGTTTAAAGGGTGCTTTAAAAAAGACGGGACATTGATTTCTGATGAGGTTAAATTAATAATTAAAAATTATCTGAAGCAGCCAAGTAGGAAAAAATGGTTTGTACTAAGGGATATCAAACTCATTCCGCAAATGAGTTTTTATGAACAATGGGTGAAAATTTGTCCGCAAAATGAAGTAAAACGGAAATATGGCTGGAAGGATGTAAGGGAGATCCCACAATCGTCTGTTCTGCGAAAAATGATCAGAAACGCAGTGGAAGGATATTATTCGCTGGCAGAACAAAAGATGAAAGAATTTGATTCAGAAAGTAAAACACAAACAGTGGAGAGGATGGTTTAAATAATGACTACAAGTAAAGAGCAACTTGGCGCACGAATTTTTTGTCTTAAGCAAGCCGCTGGCTGGTTAGGAGATCTTTAGATTCACACCACTATTTTGGATGATGGAGTTAATAATGTTTAAAATTATTTTGTGTCTTTACCTGTGTTTAAATTCTCTGTTTGTTTTTGCTGAGGGCGCTGTTAACTGCAATAATTCGATCATCGAGGTCGGTGATACACGAACAGAGTTATTGATGAAATGCGGGGCTCCTGTGTCGACAGAGGACAAGATGGAATCTGTTGTTAATGAAAATGGATTTAAACAAAGAGTTAAAACAGGTGATGTACTAACAATTGACCAGGGCAAAGGTCGATTCATGCTTTTCGTGACGATAGAAAATGGCATTATTACGCATGTTGAAGATGGCCCACGTAACGATTAAAAACGAGTTTAAATCCATAATATTAATATGATATAATATTAGAAATATTAATAAAAATGGGTTTAGGCATGTTAGATAAATGGAAAAACGATATTTATACTGCAATTAAAGACTGCAAACCAGGCACTGACGAAGAAAAGACATTGGTTGAATCGGATGGACTTCTAGCAAATAAAATACTTTTTTTATTAATGAAAAGCCCGGTCTGGACTCATGAATTTTCAGGCGTTGAACTTCGAGTTTCCAAAGAAGTACCTTCCTATTCTTACGTTCACTTACCTGACTTGATCGATCCTGACGAGGACGGGCGAGAACTACGAGAAGAAATGTCGATAAATACAATCGGATGGAAATATTCTAATTCGTATGGTTATTACGATGACGAAAGAGAACTATGGGCAGAGCCAAAAGGGGATGAATATGTCACTCTTTCCACCGGCATAGCGAATGATGAAAAGGTTAAAAACATACTAAATGTATTAAGAAACGATGAGTATTATGATTTTCTTCTAGAGGAAGACAGTCAAAAAATACAGGAAAACATAGAGAAACTACAAAAATTTGACTATGTCATTATTGATGCCGATGACGAAGATAGAACAAAGATTTTAGAAGATATGATGCATATGTCTGAATATGAGACAGGTCACTATAGAAGTGTGTTTGGACATCGTTATGCATCCTATCTGGACAATAGAAAACTCATCGTGGCTAAAAATTTTTTGGGTCCGGTTGGCATATTGTCTTTGTTTGATAGAGGTGCGCTCTTTGCAAACGAACGTATAGACGGGATGTATAGCATTAGCTTCGTTTCAGTTGCTCCATCTTACCGAAACATGGGGATCGCGAAGGAACTAATGAGACGGGCCTTTAAGTATTGCCAGGATAACGAGAAAATAGTAATGAGAACATCACCTTCCAAGTTGGGGGAGTTGTTTTCTTATGACTCATTTACAAGGCTTGCAAAAAGCGAATTTAAGCAACTCCCAGTTCTTACTCATAATCAAGAATGTCTGACTTATTTACTGAGGAAATTTCCGGTTTACTCAAGGCTAAACTACACATCAAAATGTAAAATATTGAGCTCTTTGATTGAAAAAGCGGATGAATTATTGAAGGCGGACCCTAGTCCTTTCAGGGATTATTCGTATTTGGATGAGAAAGAACTGCATTTCCATATCGAAAATATTATGTCAAAAAGCAGTGCTGTTTCACAGCATCTCGAACTAACTAAGTAGAGTGGATTGACTATTTTTTATTATGGCATATAATATTTGCATTAATAATAATTGTCGAGGTTGTGATGAGTATTTCATCTGCACAAATCTTATCGTTAATGAAAAGTGATTTTAATGTCTACGAAGAAAACAGGGAAAATGTTTTTTCTTATGTCGATCAAAAAACGGGTAGACATTTTACTGTTCGCCGGATTGAGATCATGGGTGATGCTAATGGTTCATTATTCGGAAATGCATTGTTTGAGTTACGGCCATCAGGTTGCATCCGTTGTCTCGATAATGACGGCCGATTGTCACACTTTGAAAATGACGATCGAATTTTACAGGCAGAAAAAGAACATGGTGTGAATGGACAAGTGGCTGCATTGATAGCGATGAATATTGATGTTACTAAACTGGCCAGGGCAGGGGCAGGACTAAATATCAGCACCAAGTTTTACAAGACACTGGGGGATTGTGCAGTGGAAATCAAGAAGGCACTCGACAGCAATGTTAGATATAGTTCTGCCATTTAAAATTATCGCCATTTAAAGCTCATGGTGTTTCGCCTTTCCTATGGGTTAATCTGCATTAGAGAGCAAGTGTTCGGCCGCCATTTGAAGATATTCGGTCATTTCTGCTTCTTCGAAGCAAATTGGCTCGATGTCACTTACCACCGTTCGAGACGGAAATTCAAAGTCTTTCATCTCCCCTATGTAGATCATGATGCAGCCTGTATATGGTTGTGACCGAATCTTTAAGTAGGAAGAAGAGTTTTCGTTTTTGAGGAATAGACCTGAATCCTTTTCTGAACAGAAACCTCCAATGTTGATTGGGTGCTCATTAAGCAATGGCAGTAATTTGTTTACAAATAGTATTGCATAGCGCAATCCCTCACTTAGTGCGGGGCCAGCTGCATCGAAACCAGTCATTAGTTTTTCAAAGTTATTTAATTGCATATTGCATTCACCTTTGATTATTTTAAATTAGTGTTGTTGGCTTTCGTCTATTCTTTGTTTACATGGTAAACTACCGACTGTTCATTGATTGCATCGATGGCATCATAACACCATCCGAGTTCAGAGTTCCACGCTGGAGAGTAATCAAACAACACCTCTACATGGGGTGTTTTTCTAATAAAACAACTGAAATCATTTAAGTAATCACTTAGTTCAGGCTCGCAAAAAATAATGATTTTTCTGTTTGCTGCTGTCTCGTAAGCGGCGATTGCCTTTTTAAAGCCCAGTTTGTAAGTAAAAGTCTTTGCTATCTCTTTTTTCTTTATCTCTTTTTCCACTTGTGAACTTGCAATGTATTTGCTTATCAATAGCTCGACTTGTTCCTTATTGAATAATTCACGATCCGGTGTTAATGCACCCAATTGTATCCTTAATTCGAAATTATGAATGAAACTTGATGAAACGGTATATTTTTTACACATATAATGAGTCCTAATTATGATCTTATAATAAATGAATATTTATTCACTTATTTGAATTTAAAATATATTAAGACGGAAGTCAATTTATTATATTTATTTATTGAATTAATAATTGACTTTGGGTTTTCATTTATTTATTATTTTTAAAATAAGTCATTAAGTAGGATTGCATTGTGGATTTTTTAAAGTATAAAAACCCGCCAGAAATCAGTCGAAAACAATTTGAGAAAATCTGTTTTACACGTGGTGATGGTATTATCCATTCGGTTGCGCCGGAGCAGTTTATCCAATATGTTAAAGATACATTTAAACAAGAAGAATTATTTAAAAATGCGGTAATTGCTGATTATTCTGACTTAGAATCGGTGACATCAAGCAAAATCGTGAACATGCTGTACTGGCGAGGTGCCGAGGCATGGATTGATATTGATGAGGTCTCTTTTAAAAAGACTGTTGATGAACGTCATGAACTTATCGTGCAAAACATGAGAGAGTTTGAAACAGCTTTAATGGATGAGCTTGGGTTGAAGGAAGAACTTGGTGGACGCATCATTGTTGAGCAAGGCATTGCATTGAGAAAAGAACCTGGTCTAGCAGGTGCGTATGAAACGACAAAACAACTGGCTGATGCCTTGTTTCCATTGCTAAATGACTACAAAACTTTGAAAAAACAAATTACAAATTAATAACATTCTGGAGAAGAAAAATGGCAGATAAAAAATGGTTTGTTGGACAACTAAATACAGGTTCTTGGGTTGCACTGGATGGCGTAGTTGATGATGAATATGAACAATCAGATTTTTTATTTAGCACTAAAGTAAAAGCAAGCTCAAGGCAAGATGCCATTTCTAAAGGTGTTATGCAAAAAACACAAGCTCGACTCAAATCAAGACTGATCCCGGATTACTAATTAACAAGACAAGCCTGGTTTTAAAACACTAAAAACCGGGCTTGTTTTTTATTAATTCAGATATTAAATCAATGCATTATTGACTTTTGACTCTTATTTGGTTATTATATATGGAGTATAAATACACTGAATTCAGGAGAACAACATGATCATCAGTGCTAGTCGTCGAACAGACATTCCTGCCTTTTACCATCACTGGTTTATGAACCGAATTCGAGAAGGATTTGTTTTAACGAGAAATCCATTTGACGACAAACAGATCTCCCGTGTTTCTTTATTGAAAGAAGATGTTGATGCCATTGTGTTTTGGACTCGAAACGCTCAACACATGCATAAATACTTACCTGAATTAGATGGTATGGGACATAATTATTATTTCCAATATACCATCACTGGTTTCCCTCGAATTCTGGATGCTCATACTCCGTCGCCAATGATTGCAGTTGCTGATTTCAGTAAGCTGAGTAAATCAGTCGGGGCAGGCAAGGTTGTTTGGCGTTACGATCCTATTTTGCTTTGCGAACAATTACCCGTTACTGAACATAAGCGTCTTTTTGCAAAAATTGCAGAAATGCTCGAAGGAAAGACGGAACGAGTGGTTATTAGTTTTGCAGATCTGTATAAAAAAACAGAAGATAATTTGAAAAAAATCAGTGGCATTAACTATACCGACATTACAGCACAGAAAGAATTGATGCTGGATCTGGTTGGTGAGATGTCGCTGGTGGCGAAAAGACACGGGATGGAGATCTTGACCTGTGCAGAAGATGTTGATCTGTCACAAACAGGGATCTTGAAAGGAAAGTGTATTGATGATCGGTTATTGGAAAAAGAATTTGGACTGAGATTTGACGGCAAAAAAGATCTTGGCCAAAGGAAGGAATGTGGCTGCATCAAGAGCATTGATATAGGCCAATACAATACCTGCCTGCACGGATGCGTGTATTGTTATGCCACGGCAAACAAAGAGGCCGCATTACGCAATAAGGAGCGTCATGATCCGGATAGTCCTGTTTTGGTTGGCAGTATTCGTGGTATAGACAAAAACTTACTGTTACCGCCAATCAAAGTTCAGCAAGACTTGTTTTAATTTAAAGACACATAAGGAACCAAAATGGATTTCTCAAAATATGTTTTACCGATGCCACCAACGAAAGAAATGTTTGTTAGTATCCATTTTGGTGATCACAAGAATAAACCAGGAGCAGTGCTATTAAGTGAGAATGTGACTGTCAAAGAAACATTAAATCGTTCATCAAGTGTTGATATTTCCGTTGTTATTGCCAGAGCAAGCAATCAGTTTGCTTCTTTGATTTCAAAATTCACTCGACAGCCGGTGTATGCATTGTTTGATGAAAATGGATATATCAAGGCTGAAGTTGATTTTGTTCAACAAAAAGATCGGGTCATTGCTCGATTTAAGGCGGATGCACTTAAAGAATTAGAAGTTGAACACTTGAATGGTAGTCAACTCTTAATTGATTTCGCCTGGAAAGAGCATGAATATCATGGTCAATTTTCGGACGCTTTTGATATGATGAAAAAAATGACTAGCTCATTAAAGCCATTGTTAACTGAAAAAACAATGGTGGATGACAACAAGGAACCTGCTCTAGAAAGGATTTTAATACAAACACAAATTTCACCACACTGCATTACAAGAGATAATGGATTAAAGCTGAACTCGATTGTTTCTGCGGCGATAAAAGACAATAAAGAAATAATCTTGGATTTCAAGGGCATTAAAAATTTCGCAGCTCCTTTTTTCTCTGGTTCGATAGGTTTGCTATTTGGTGATTTTCCAGAATCAAAAATCAAAGAAATTGTCAAATTCGAAAATCTTTGTTCTGTAGGGGAAAATTTGGTCGAAAGAACAATGATAAATGCAAAAGAGTATTTTAGTGATCCAGAATACGGAAGAATAGTGGAACAAGTGTTGAACGAGGTAGAGGCAGCACATGGCTAGTTAAAATGACTGAAAGTCATTTCCATGGAAAATCACAAAAAAGACAGAAGACAACAGAACTTCTGTCTTAAATTATTAATTACTTAACCCAAATTTGTAGTGCTGAGAAGCCAATATCTTCATCTGGGTAACTCTGGTCAAGCATACCTCTAAATTTAATAGAGTCATTGATCTGGCTGCTTGCGCTATAGGTGTAATCAAAAGAAGCTGTTCCTACGCCCATTACGCCTATCTGATTCACCGGAATACCAAGGGTATTTGATGAACTATTGGTAATGGTATAGATATGATTATAGGCGCTATTAGTTGGATCGATTCTTACAAAAGACAATCCATCAACATACATTCCTGATAGATGTGTTCTATCATAAGCTCCGCCATGTGTATTGGTAAATCCATCTACAGTAGAATAGAGCAAAGATGTAATTTTTATACGGCTCTGAGTCCAGTTAAATTTCTCATTAACATTGAAGCTCAATGTTCTATCACGATATACACCACCTGATATACCAGCGAAGTTAGTGTACCAACCAAGCCCCGGCGTAGTATAATTTGTTTTTATAAAAGGAGCGGCATTGGTTGTTGTATCGTAATTTGCTAACTTAGTCCAACCGCCATTAGTCATATCGCAGGTGTAATTACCAACAACGCCAGATGGCGCTTTTAATGAATAAATACCATCAACCAAAGAAGGATCTGTTTGATGTAGAGTAGAGCAAGAAGAATTATCTTGAACCAGGATATGGAGTGTCTTGGTTGTCGTTACACCATTAACAGTTTGTGTAATAACATAATCAGTTGTTGATGTTGGTGATACAGAAAGCGTTCCTGATTTAGCTACTACTCCAATACCATTATTGATACTGACTGTTTGAGGGCTATTTGTAATATTCCAAGACAAGACAGCCGGGCTTCCTTTAATTACCTTAGTTTTATCTGCTGTAAATGTAATATCACCCGCAATATATTGATTTACATCAATATGAGCAGTCTTTGTTTGAGTTGTTCCATTAACAGTCTGAGTTAATACATAATCGGTATTAACAGATGGGTAAACCTCAACACTACCTGTTTTTGCCACAGAGCCAATATTTGGCGTAATTTGAATGGATTCCGGCTCACCGGTAACTGCCCAGCTTAAAACTGTCGATTGACCCATATCAATGGCTGACTTTGTAAAACTTAAACTGCTCTCTCCGAAGAAGTGCTGAGCAACATCAATATGTACCGTTTTGGTGATTGTTTTTAGACCATCTGTTTCTGTTAATATGTAATCAGTTGTTGCTGATGGAAATACAGGTATAGAACCAGTAGTTCCAACATCACCAATGCCAGATATCGATACCGATTTAGGGTTTCCACTTACATTCCATGACAGAACGGTTGATTCCCCTTTGTTAATGGCTATTTTACTCGCAGCAAAATTAGCGGTGCCAGTCTCGTAACCTTTAATGCCCTCTGATTTGTAAGACATAATATATTCATCAGAAAACGAAGTTCCAGATACTAATGAAAGCAAAATAAGTGCTATTTTGTTTTTTCTTTTCATATTATTGTTCCTTTTTTATTATTATAATTCTTTTTTACATGAAATAACAATTCATTTGACTTTATTATTGATAATAAAAAGAAGATGTTTTCAGCATCTTCTTTTTATTTGTTTTTTAATCTCTAAAATGAATGTAATACTCTTCATAAAAATAAGGATCTGTTATTTCCTTGTCAATATGCGTTTGCTTAGAAATAAAATGAATATTTTTAAAATTATCATTGTAGTATTTGGTCAATAAACGGCATGCTGATGAATAATGCTCAATTCCAAGGGTTGATTCATTGACAATTGAAATAAGAGAGTCGTATTGATTTTTATTAATAGTCATCTCATGAATGCAGTTATCTTCATTTCTTTTTGAATTTAAAAGAATATTGTGAAAAAAATAGTTATTAAAATCACATACAATTAATACAGGCTCTGCATCTTCGCTTATAATAAGAGTTAATTTTTTTTCAATGTTTTGTTTTTGTTCATAAAAGTCAATTACAAAAGAGTTTTCTTTCCCATCTTCACGAAAACTATAGCGCAATCCATAATATTCAAAGAGCCATTCGATGTCTTTTTTATTTAAATTTTTTGGTATTACTATTATTCTTGACGTATCTACATTGCTATCTAAAACAGAATCTTTTTCTATTATTTGTTTATCATCAATATAATCTAGATCTAGCGACAATAATATTTCATCAAGCACCTCCTCTTTTAAAGGAGAAAGACCGGAGAAAAAATAATTTATTTCTTTTCTTTTAATGCCGTGTTTTTCAGATAATATTTTAAATAAATTAGACGGATAAGATTTAAATAAGATCTTTAGTAAAGTTAGTGCAACACTGTGCTGAGAAAAAATAAGCTGACCTGATTTCTTTGATAAAAATTCACAGCATTTTGGCACGACTTTTTCATCGCCAAATAAATAACGAATTGAATGATTACTAATTAATCTAGGAAGTGTTGACTTATCTTTATCACTTGGAAAGAAAATAGATAAATGGGGTGAAAAAGGATTAAAGTCATTAATGACTGGGGATTCCATGTTACTTAAAACATAAACAGGCTTATTCCAAGAGATATGAATTAAATATTGATATAAATGAAAGTCGTCATTTTTATTTAATTCATCCAATGATGTTATTTCGTGAAAGTGCTTATCTTCATTGTTATAAGAATACATTGAAGGTAGTAATGTAGCATTTTTTGTTATATTTGTTAATTTTCTATCAGAAGGATTAGACCATTCAAATTTGCAATGATTACTAATCCAATTAATTAAATCACTATTGATTGCGTAGTAAATTCGGTGGTCTACTATCATTTTTACAGGTATAGGAGATACATTGTTATTTTTGCTTATGATTTTTTTCCAAAACAAAGTAATTATCGAACTGATGCTATTTAAATCACTTGCCCTAGAATAATAATTAAAAGACGTACTGAGATTTATGAAAGATAAAGAGATAACCAACAATGGTTCCAGGTTAAGCGTTCTGATTGAATCAGATGAAAGAGGTTTTTGTGAACAAATAATCTTGTTTTCATTTAGATCTAAAAACAGACATTTTGACCGCTGTATGCTTAAATACTGAGAAATCATTTTGCCACCTTTTCTCTTTTAAAATGATACATTTATCATAGAACAAGATGGCAAAATAATGAAGAAATATTAAGATATTGACTCTAGATAAGAAAATTCAGCATGTTCGCCATTCAATCGGCGATTCATGGAAGCAGGGGACATGCCATGCGCCTTGGCCGCTAACTTGGCATTGTCAAAAATACCCATGGGTGTTGACACCTGTCTCACCTGGAAAACGCCAGATGTCTTTTTGTTTCTCTTTTGTCCGGTCTTTAGTTCTGTTGAACCATCGGTCCGCACACGATAAAAATCCATGTTGTTAATGGATTTGATCCGCTTTTCCATTGCAGAATGTGTAATACCATAATGTGCAGCCGCATCTCTAGAAGATGGAAATTCGCCTTGTGGGGTTATTACTTTGCCATAAAACAACTCGTCTTTACGTTTTTGCTGCATGTTCTGGCCAGCAGCGACACTAATTACAAGTTCGTGTTCCTGTTTTTCAGTCGCATTCTCTCGATTAGTAATGACATAACAATTACCTACAAAAAAACCTTTCGTGCTATCAATACGAGCCAAACAATAGTCGTCGGCATAAGGGCCACGCTGCGCCCATTTTCCTGACGAGTTCCATAGCTCAATCCATTCCTGGTATGAAAGCTCAAATGCGACATTATTTGTTAATGCTTTGCTTTTTTGTACATCATAAGGACAAGAAGTTAAAAACATAAAAAACTCACATAAAAACCATTTATTAATTATAGCAAAAATAAACAAATGGTCAATTATTTAATTAGTCATAAAATATTAAAAATACATTATTTCTATTGAATTTTAACAAAAACGCTTTTCAGGCTGAGAAACCAGGTGAATATTTTCAATTTCAGGTCTTGTTAAAAACGGAAGATTGCCCTGTAATGGAACAACATAGTATTTGGTTTCATTGTTTATGATAAAATCATGGGGAGCGGATGAGTTGCACTCAGTGTTATGAGCAAATACAATGGCTTCACCAGGATGTAGTGTTGCAAGTGCTTTTGAAATAACGCCTGAAATACTATTATCAGCTACGAGTCTGTTTGGATTATCCATAAAAAAGGTAGTTCCGTTCATTATTTCCTTTTTTGATAACCTATTTAAAACTGAAGTTAAATTAAAATCGACTGGAATTGAATTAATTAAATGCAATTTAAATGCAGGGGATAGTTCTTCAATGCCATATGATTTCATTAAAACATGGGTTTTGGTATCTCTAACTAATTGCTGATAATGTTGATTGAGTTGATACCCTCTTGATATAAACACAAAATTGTTTTTGGTTTGTGTATTTTCATATTCATTAAGATCGAAAAACATTTGGTCTGCATGTTCAATAATAATGTTTTGTAAGTGAGTATCTAATTTACTGTATTTTTTTTCAAAAAAAGCAATTTGATCTAATAGAATTTGAGCAAGTTTTTTATCTCTTAATTCCATGCGGTTAATAGAAATCAAAAGAACCTTTCTTTCCATAAAGATCTTGTCTAAATCAACAGACGCAGTTTCTTTAAAAACCTCTGGAAAGCTATTAATTAAGTCAATGAAACAATTCGCTTTTTCAGTTAAAACTTGGTGTTTTTCTTTACTGTTAATATCAATATTGCGATTTTTATCCAATCCAACAAGATCAAGGTATTGGGTTAATTCGGGTGTGGAATATATGTGCTCTTGTTCAATTTTAACAAGAGTTTCTAATTGAATTGTTTCTGAAAGCGAAGATACAGAAATGATTTCTTGAACAAAATGAATTTTTTTCAAAATACTCGTGAAAACGACACCAAAATCACCCATGTGCTTTTTGAAATAAATGGGGTCATTAACCATTGGATTGATTGGATCTAAAGAATGAGATGTCTTTTTATAATCATCACCAGGGAAATTAAGGAAATAAAAATCAGATAATTTACCGGTGTTGGTTAAGATGGAAAATAGTTCTGAATAGGTGATAGAATTAAAGTCATTAATACAAATAACACCTTCATCATTAATTATATATTGCTCAATTAAACTCTTGATTATTTCACTCATTCCACTACCTATTGAGCCAGTTAGCATAAGCGGATAATTATTTATTTGCCAATTTTGTGTTTTTTTGAATAAAAACGAATTGTCTTTCACATGCCCAAGCAACACAGGGATGTGTTCTTTCTTTAAAACAACTGACGGTTCTTCTTTTTTAAAATTTTTAAATGTTTGCATTTTTGTTCTCTATTTATTTTTAATTATACTAACACTCATAAAAATAATTTCAACAAAAAAATAAAAAAGTCACTAGCATTTCACAATACTAGTGACTTCTTAAGAAACTGTTTTTTGTGTACAAAAAACATTACCTTACGGCGTGTTTCTATTATGGAACAAAGCGTGCTCTTGCTTCCTGATCATCTCTTGGATCCGGGTCGCCCCAGGCAAAATTAAAGTGAGATCTTCGCAGCTTGGCCATTCGTCCATCAGGATGATGCCAAACCACACCTTCATAAGGCAGGCTTCTCATGAAATCACTTAGTCCGTCAAAATCGAGCCTCTCGATTTGTAACAACACATCGCCATGCTTGTGCAGTTCACAAGATAACAACCCATGCTTGTTGCCCTGGATACCGGGGCCAATCAACTCATAAGTTCCATCTTGCCAATCGTGTTTTTTCAGAAATGCTTCATTATGTTTTGCATCAGCGGGAGTGTTTAACACCGGAACCCAATACGGCCAATGAAGAGTTTTCTTATCAAAAGAAGACTCACAAGCTATCGCGCCATCGGGGACCGGTTTAAACATGGACTCATCAATACTAAGAGAAGGGTTTCGCCGCATTTTAGCTGCAACCTGCTTTAGTAAAGTCCTATTCCAACGCTTATACAATATATCATTCTGAATAAAACAAGAAGTTCCATCGAATTTAACAGTTGCTAATCCTTCACCATCAAGAACCCATTGGCACTCATTATTAACAACACGAGTGGCCATGTTAACAAAACGATCAACAACAAAAACACATTTAACTTTTTTCATAACTTACTCCTCAAGATTAAAAACGATTTTCGAGTCCCGTTTCCACCTGAAGAAAACCAATAATAACACATAAAATAAATAATGCAATATGTTTTTAAAAAAGTAATGTTTTTAGTTGGATAAGCATTTCTTGCTAATTCTCTGTTTTTCATGTATAATAATTGCTATAATATTAAATAGGAGTTGGTTATGTCTTCTGTATCTTTTGATGTTCGTTTTTCCGCATATTGCCATGTTAATATTTTGGGTGAAGGTCGTCGCCATTGTTTTGTTTCAAAAAGCAAATCAGTCAGCGTAAATACCATCGAAAAAGACAAGCTTACCCCAGTATTTCTTGTGAAAAACACAGATTCATCTTCCAGCACCTATTTTGAATATAATGGTCAGCTTTTTAAGCCAAACGGAGTTCTTAAAGAATTACAGGTACAGAGTCTTATTGGTTATCTGGAGTCTGTTCATTACAAGCCTGAAGAAGTTGTGTTTGATGCTAATGACCATAAAGTTACTTTAATTAATCCAGAACTTTTAGAAGATGAAGAAAAATCCATTGAGGCAAAATTAGAAAGAACAATCTTTGTAGATGGTGTTTTTTATTTTGCTAAAGATGAACCCAAGTACGTCTTGTCAAGCTCATCTGTAGACATTCGAGATCATGGTCTTTACCATAAAAAGAAGGTTTTTAATTGTGCTGAACTGGATGTGTTGAAAAAATTTATTTCTTATGAAAACAGCATTATAGAAAAAAAGGCTGGCGCTGATTTTTCTGGTCAATTAAGTTCTTCTATTAATTTTTTAGGATTTCTTTCATTTAAACACTCTAATTTACTTGAAGAAACACTAGCTTTTATTTATGACGAGCTGATTAAAAAGCATGGTTTGCAATATATTTCACTAAATCCACAAGCAATTCTTACTGTATTTATCCCCGATGAACTTTTGCTACTTGAAAAATTAAATCCTGTTATTAATGATTATGTCGCCACCTTATTAAAAGACAAACATTCATTAATTATGGAAAAACTGGAACTTCTCTTTAAAAATACCAAAGATTTAGCCTATTTTCATAATTACATGAATACTTTATTTAAAGTTCCTGGTGAAATTACATTGTTGGATAAATCATACACTCCCACATCTTCGTTATTTCTTTTTCATGAGCCATCACTTTATTCTCATGAAGAATTATCTCGGGCTATTTTCTTGCTTGAAGAAAAAGGTGTGCAAGGAGTTTTAGATATTATCGAAAATCAGTCTGCTCAAAATGAAAAAGTGATTAAAAAAGAAAAAAGCAAACTAAGTGATAATGTCAAATATTTAGTTGATTTGCCCGCTTTTCAAAGCTTTGTTGTTGATTCAATCATTGAAACATCAAGATATAAATATGCACAACTGGCACTAATGATATTGACTGAATTTAAACCTCACTTATTAAATCAACAGTAATGGCAATCCAACAGCTCTGTCAGTGATTGCTGATGGCTCAGTTTTTCTGCATTGTTTTATGACAAAAGACAAAATTAACTTAAATAGGTGAAAAAAATGAATTTTAATGCATATGATTTTGGAGTAAAACCGGCAAGAAATAAACATACGTTTATCACTTTCTCAAAAAAAATAGTAAGTGCTCGACGAATTAAATTGAGTGAGTTTTTCCAATGCGAAGATATTATTGGTGAAATAATGTCTAACAAGATATTGCGAGCTTTCTTGGAAAAAGTAAAAGCGACTAGTTCCACCATAAAAGAAGGGCAGGTTGCATATTTGCTGAGTGAGCTGCATTATAACATTGAGATCAATTTCGATCATATTGGGTATAGTAAAGAAGTTGAATTGTTTGAAAAACACAAACAAGTAGTGATTGAACAATTTAAATTAGACTTAATTAATGAGTTTGAGTTAGAAGCAATGATTGGAGCCAAAGACATTATCGAGCGGGCGTGGATAGAAGTGGGTAACAAAGGCTTTGTGGCAGTACATGCATTAACAAAAACATGGTTAGATTTTGTGAAACCAATTATGGCACAGTACGAGCAAACAATTAGTCAAATCACTGATTTGGATAAAGTGAAACAACATTATTTTGCCAATAATAGTTGATTAATTATTAATATTTGTTATAATAATTCATATTGATAGGGAATGATATTGTTAAAAATGACAATACGTGTTCTATACTAAGTGCCTATATTCAAAAGAGGATGCAACCATGTCAAACAAAATGATTTTTTTACTGCGTAATGACTTAGAAGAAAGTACAGTTGCTGTAGCAATCGTAACAAGCGCGGTAGATCATTATGGTGATCGCGTAACCTGTATGACCGAACACTATGATGAGCCGCTTGAAATTGCATATAATAACGAAAAAGGATGTTTTGTTTTTCCTTACTTGCCTTACGTGGATGTTCCTGGTTGTAGTGAACTGACCGGTCATTATTTTGATATGGGAACGACCTACTCGTATTCCTTATCATCATTGGAAGAACTAGCAAAAGAGTTTGATTTAACTGTCATTTGATTGTTCTAAATCTCCAAGGATGGGGATTTAAAAAACTTTAATTTTGGTTTGTTGTTTGATTTAATTTATTAAATAATAAATAAATCGTGTTGGAGAGATGTATGTCAATTACTAAAGAGCAATTGTTATCAGTAGGTTTTGTGGAAACGACTTACGAAGAGCAGGAAGGCGTGTTTTTTGTTAAAAAAATTCAAGCCAAAGATATGCCTTTTTTTTCCAAAGATGCCATCGATGACGAAGAGGTGTTTGCTGACAGCGAAGTAATTGTTGAGGTTTTGCCTGATTTAAAAGAATTGCAGATAGTTATTCTGGATAGCGATTATACTTTGTACCCAGAAAGCATTGATACCGAACAATCTAAGAATATTTTGCGCGATGCTGGATTAACTTTTGCTAATAAAATCAATAAAGACAAAGAGTTTAGTCTTGATTAGTCTTTTTTATATAAAAAGAGCACTAAACAACAAGTGCTCTTTAATTTGATTAAAGATTGCCATCGGAAGACACATAAAAATATATTTCAGAGACCCAGTTGTAATATCCGCCCCAGTTTGATCGCACTACTATCTTAACTCGATGAGTATCATCTAGTTTCATTGGGTTTGGTAATGTTAATATTTCAGTTGAAGAACCATTTAATATGGGTGCGGAAGTAGTCAATGTTGTATATAGGGTATAACCACTGCCATTCCAAGAATACAAGTCTATGTATTTTATTTTCTTCTGATAATTAGTTGCATCGCTAGAATAAAAATATTTTAATTTTGTTACGTAAGCGTTTTCAGAAACATTTAATACTCCTGACGCCCACGCAGGTCCTGTTGAAGAATTATATATGCCTGAAGACGGAGTGAAAGCTCCGTATGAAAAACCACCATCAACCAAAGATCGACCATCTCCAGATGCTCCTACATAAGCAGAGTAGTTCTCAATAGGTGACATAAACACTTGTTCATCATTATAGGTATGGCTTTTTCCAGTAGTCATTCCATTCACATAAGCACGAAATTCATAACTTGAAGCATTAACCATTGATGAGAATCCAATTATTGATGCTAACAATAATTTTAAATATTTATTCTTTTTTAAAAACATATATATTTACTCGATGTTGTATTTACTTTTATATTAGCATGGTTTTTATAAGTAAATAGCATTAAATTTAAGTGTTTTGGAAAAATAAATTAAACGTTACAGAGGAAAGTGGAGAGGAGAACAATGGATAAATAATGTCATTTCATTATAATAATGAAATGACTGAATACAAATGGATTGACATCCTCCGATCTCTAGAACCTATTCAAACCTACTCACGAGGTAAAAATAGTCTCATTGAACGCCGTTAAAACGGCACGTCCAATACGCACTCCGGACAGATCTGAGTACGGTTCACCTGTAATTTCCAGACAGCACGCAATGACGGGTGTTCCCGCAAAGGTGGCGGAGACGATAGTCGCTCTCCACGCCGAAAATGCGCCACATGCGCGGTGTTGAGGGCCGTTCTGATCTTACTCCAGGTCGACCATACATGTTTTGTGTTATCCCGAACGGGCAACACAAAAGTGACATGATCGCCATTCCGTGTCGGTACGCAGACCTACCAAGCAACGATGGTTTATTTAATTTTCTGAGTTCCACTTTCTCTTCCTTTTTTATTTTTGAAAATATTATCACGATAATATAAAAAAACCAGGAAAAGAAAATTGCCATAATGTTTATTTTAATATATAATAATCATTAGGTATTTTAGGTAACAAGGGTTATTTTATGTACGACATAGTGACATCACGCTGTTTATCTGGCGGCAATAACTTTCTTACCACGGTTATTTTCAATGAGTTTACTGAGCACCGTTTGTCTGTATTTCGGATGAATAGCGGCAGAATGATCGCGGTAGAAGATGATATTGGATTAATTTGTTTTTCAAAAGAAAATATTTATCACTATAAAATGATTTTGTCTGATTATCAAAAATGGCATTTAGCCTATTTTCAGGTTGATGAAAAAAATCATGAAATCATTCAAAATGAATTCAAGAAAATATCTAATGAACAAGTGTTGTTTGTTGATGCTGTTCGCATATCAAATGAATCGGTCCTTGAATTTGAATCTTATGCTAAATCTAATTTATTGGCATTTGATAAACATTGTAATATAGCACTGCCTGAAGAGTTGTTGGCTGTTTATGAGCCCTGTACTGAAATAAAAAAATTAAGTACGTTGCTTGAACAAGAACCAGGATTGCAATCTAAATTAGAGTAAAATTAATGATTTAGGAGTTAAATCATGATGTTAACATTTCTTGTTCTTGCTGTCCTGGCATTGGGGTTGCTCATTGCGGTGTATGATATTTATCAACAACACAAACAAAAACAAGAAGCAGAACGTAGATCCATAATTGAAAAACAAAAAGCAGTTATAGATGAAATTGAAGAATTATTGCTAAACGCAAATCGCATACCATTTAGCAAAATTTTGGTGATTTTATTGCAAACTAGATCGTTAAATGCATTGCAAACATTAAGTCGATTAAATCCAAATGTAATTTCAATAAGGCAACGAATTGAAGATACTCAAAGTCAAATTGACTATGCTCGTGAACATTTTAAGGGTGATGATTTTATGTTTCGCATGCCTGATTCGGAACGACAGGCAATAAAGATCTTGCAGACAAATAGAAAATTAAGAAACATTCTTAGATCTGAACATCAAAAAGGCAAAATTGATTTACAGACTTTTTTGCTTGAGGATAATAGAATTGAAATTATCTCTCTTAAAGTAAATATTTCTAATTTAATGCAAAAAGCCATGACCGCAAGAATGCAGCACCAAATGGGAACCGCTAAGCAATTATTAACCCGTGGCATTAATGCATTGAGTGCTTTACGAAATAAAGATGCAGAGTTAATAGCCAGTGAAGAAGATATGCGAACAACTCTTGAAGATATAGAAACGCAAATTGAAAAAGAAATGGAAGCTGAAAGGGCATTGATTATAGAAAAAGAACAAGAAAATATTGATTTCTTGTTTCAGCCAAAGAAAAAGTGGCAACTTAATCAGTAAATTCAATAGCAATGCAGTTCTAATTTATTTGACGTAAAATATTGTATTAATCAATATTTTACAGTATAATACTGCTATAAGGATTTAAAAAATGCAATTAAAAGTAACATTTAATGACTGGGCCTATGCTGTCGAAAAAACAGATGTAATTAAAGTGGAAGACAAGGTAATTACATCAATTAGCTGTAGTTATGATGGTGGACGATTTCATATTCATGTAAATAAAAATGAAGTATTTGCTTCAATGGAAGCCAGTCATGATGTATCTGTGGAAATCGAGATCGGTGATGATTAATTATTTAGGAGCTACTTATGTTTGGTGATTTGAATAATAAACCTTTTCAACATATGTCCAGTAATGGCACTGAATTTAATGCTGAATTTGGTGATCTCAAAACAGGTGTAAAAGTAACAAACGCCAATAAAGACATCTTACGATACACACAAGATGTGGCTGAATTCACTGCGTTCCATGTATTGTTTATCAGACCGGAATTAAATGGTTTTGCAGGATATGATGCGATTTCATTTGAAATCATTTAAGTTATAACAGAAGACCTCCGTATGGAGGTTTTTTCATTAGAGAGATAAACATGGAATTTACTTGTAGTCATTGTCATCAATCGAAAAACATAAGTACGCCTGAGTTTTTAGATAAATTAGATGAAAGCCAACTCAACACATGCAAAGAACTGTTGCAGGAGCGGCTGGAAAAGAAACACAAGGAACAGAAAGTAAAAATATGGAGTGTGAGCCAGGGTGGGTGCTTCATAAAACATTTTTACGGACACGAGTATCTTTTGGCAGCAGAATTTCTGCTTGAAACAGCAAAAAAATCGATTGAGGATGGAAAGCCTAAAGAAGTCGGAATTGATTATCAATTCATTAGAGAGAGCGAAGTGGAACACTGGATCAAAATGAGAATATAAGGACTGACTTATGTCACTGCAAGAACAAATTAAAACCATGAGTAAAAATAGAAATCAGAAAGAAGGACTGATTTCTGCAAAAAAAACAAAAGTATTGAATTTTTATTTTTTTGGTATTTCAGGTGTTATTGCTTCATTATTGTATCTTAGTTTTGGTCAAATCATTTGGTGGCAAAAATCTTTTTTTGTAGGTTGCTTTTTTCTGGTTGCCATGATGATCCGTTGTTTTGTTTATATTGTAACTAGAGAATATGATATATTTTTCTGGAATATTGATATTTATGAAAACTACGATGAATTAACAGATTTTTATGTTGGTGCAATTGCTGATTCTGAAGAAATTAATGTGACTTATAAGCATTTGCTTGCAGAAATATTATCTAAAAACAAACGGCTCACCTATGGCGATCTTCGAAAAATAGATAAATCAGAGATTTCAAATGAAAATGAAAATTGGTGTTTAGACCAACCAGGTAAAATTAGATTATTGAAATTTATTTGATGAAAACAACCCGGCATAGCCGGGTTGTTTTTTACCTTACGTAAACTAACCAGTTACCTTTTCCATAGCTACCATATATGCATCCGCCGGTATAGCGACCGTGAGTTATCGAACACCACGGGGTTGATGCACCATGACCCAAAATTATTCCTGAAAGCGATGTTAAATTCCTAAAAACCAAAATACTATCACTAGTTGCAGAGTAACCGACTTGCTTAGCTACAAAGGAAAAAAACTTACTTTTACTAATGCCACCCGTTGTATCATTAAAGATCCCAGGAATGCCTTTATTAAGGTGAATATAAAGTGAGTCGCTATTCCAAACAAGTGTTTCCGTACTTGCTATTTTTGAATAAAATGAACCATTCGAATTCAAATCAAAAGTGGGAGATTGAAGTGCAGACATATTCGGTGTTGCATAAAAATTAGATGTTGAATAGTTTATGTTCTTATAAACGAGCGTCCAACCACCATTGGCATAATCATTGTTACAATAAACAGTAAATGGTGCATTAACTCCTTCTCCATCTGGATCGATAGTATAAATTCCACTTGGTTCACTTGGGAAATAATTATGTCTATCTTTGCATGATAAAAACGATGTTTTTGAAATTACAGTTAAAGGAATTTCTTTTGTTACTGTTTTTTGTCCGGCTTTTGCAGTTAAAATAATAGATGATATATTACCAGGAGTAATTGTTGCAGTTCCTGATTTACTCACTGTTCCAACACCAGTAATGGATACAGATGATGGTGAACCAGTTATTGACCAATTTAATGTAATTTGATCGCTTAATGTAATTATTGTTTTATCTGAAGTAAATGTTATGTCCCCAATAGTGAAATTAGTTTCATTAACAGGGATGGATTTTGTCTTCGTGATACCTGACTTGGTGATCAATAAATTAATGGATGTTACATTTCCAGGAGTAAATGAAATTACGCCAGATGATGGTACTACTCCATACCCTTCTATAGATACAGAATCAGGTGAAATTGATGTTGCATCCCATGTGACAGAAATGGGATCTCCTAAATTAAATGTAGTATTATCTAAAGAGAGTGAAGCACTAGAAACGTCGAATCCAATAACCTTAATATCAATGGTTCTTGAAACAGATTTTCCATTTGCGGTTGCAGTTAAAACTAGAGATGTATCTTTGGTTAATGACAACATTTGTGTGCCAGAAGCCGCTACTTCACCAATACCAGATATGGAAACAGAATCGGGATTTCCTGTTACGGACCAAGATACAGATAGTTTATCACCAAGATTTACTGATGAAACGTTTGTCGTAAAACTGATACTTTCAACACTATGCCCGATCATTCCATTAATAGGTGCTTTTATTAAAAATTGATCTGCTGATGCGAGTGAGGATATCGACATTAAAAATAAGGCTATGTATGATTTTTTCATTTTTTTTGAGAAAGAGTGTATGAACACTGTGATAGCGAGGTATTTAAACCAACATCTTCTCATATCCTTTGTATAAAATGCTATCTATTACTATCTATTATTTATATATATGTATTTAGTATAATATAATATTCGAAAAAAAATGCAATTATTAAATCAAATAATAGAGAAATAGTAAAAGTGGTGAAATTGTAAAAATAACTTGTATTTTATATTTGATTTTTGTAATATAAAAAGAGTGCTCCACAAGAGAATTCACACATCGTATCGGTCTATTAATGATGATGTGCTGGAGGTGGGTCTAAGCCGAATAAAACAAGATGTTCGTGGGTAATTGCCTTTGTTTTAATTACACATCACTGTCAGTTTCTAATTTCTGATAAATGGTCTACGCCGAACAGCACTGCTTTTAAAAAGAATATGGAGAGAGTATTAGATAACCAATACCTCTCCAATCACTTAATTCAGAATTTTCAATGTAACTTCTAGTAACCTATCCATATCAGCATCCATTGAGCTTGCATGTGATTCACTTATAGATAGCTTTCTCGGTAAATCATCTGGCGTTCTCATTAATTCAGCCTGAATGTTATGAACATAATTCCAAGTAAGTGATTGGGGAGACCAGACCTCTGCACGGGCTGTTTTTCCTCTTGCACCAATATTAATCGCCACAGTTAATTTGATTTTAAAATCACCTGCTTGGATAATTTTACAACCAGTTGCACGACCATCCAGATCATAATTAGAAAAACTTACAGAATTGTCAATTACTGTTGTATCCATTATCTTTCTCCAATTTGAGAACAAAGTGGTTCGTATTCGAATTTATTTAATGAAATTATTATACCATAAAATTATTTATTTGACTACTAAAGAGGTTGTTTCTCATTTAAAGAAAACAAATAAAGGATGATAAAATCATTATTAAGCCACAATTGTTTTTTTGATAAAGTATCTTTAGGGTTTGATTGATTTTCACATTGTTGATTTTTTATTTATTTCTGATATATTGTTTTGATTAAAAACAAAACAGGACTTTTTATGAAAACCATATCTTTTCATCAGCTATTTGAACACCATCTAAATTTTAATGCTTTTCTGGTAGAAGAAAAGAAAACTTTAAATGAAATGCATGATTTTTTAGCGGATAGAAAACTAAAAATTTCAATTGAAGATAAAAACAATCTACAAGAACAGGTATCTAAAATATTTTTAGATCACAAAATCTTCTCTGGAACGGACGGTAAAAAATATTTATTTAAAGTTGAACTAAAACATATTCAATCAAATATAAGCTCGTTTGATTTCTTTTTATCTGTAAATGATATTCCGTTTGTACTTAAATTTTCTATTAATTTCCTGCTGGAAAAAACTGGATTTTCAACGCATAGCGTTGAAATGAATCGTTTTGATCACTCAGATATCAAAAAACTTCAACATTTTCTCTCTGTATCATCCGTATTTAGCGATATGGTGAATAAAACATTATCTGATTTTGAAAACTCTGCGCTAAGAAAGATCTTGGTCCAGCATTTAATTTTAGATGCAGAAGTGTCAAAAAATCAGAATAAATTAAAAGAACTAGAACAAAAAACAATCAAAAAAATCAAACAACTGATCCCAGAGTTTTTCGGAAATAATGGTACTGATTTAACACAACCTTTGTATCTGCTTTCAACTGTTCTGGTGGATTTAGAATACATCCGTTGCTTCTTAACACCTGTATCTATTACTCGATTAGTGAATAATAAATATGACTACGAAATTTCAGCCAATATAAATTACTATCAATCATATGGCGCAACAAATGATCTTGATTTTCTATTAACAATTCCACAAGAAAGAATAGTTGGTTTTTATGAGAAAAATAAAGAAATCGTTGCTACAATAGGGCATTACAAAGAACCTGAACCATTCACAATTCCACTTTAATTATTAATAGTCCGGTGATTAAGTTTAATCATCCGGACTATTCCTCTGTTCTCTCTAAATTTAAAAACCATCTAAATCAGCCATAATTTAGAAAAATAAGAAAGAAAAGATATTTTCTTTCTTATCAAGGATGATTAAGAAAACCCCAGGATGGGGTTTTCTTATTTTTGGCTATTCATTAATAGATAATTAATGGTAAACTATTATGAAAGATTAATAATAAACTTCAGGTATCAATATGAACAGAGAAAAAGTAGAATGGGCATTACAAGAAGAAAAAAAATTAAAAGATGCTAATATCATTAGACCACAAATAACGACAAAACTGAGGGATGGGGTTTCTGGTTTTGTAGGTTCTTTGGTTGGGATGCAACTGCCACAAACAGAGTCTTATGAATTAATGGATCTGGTATCAGGAGTGATAAGTGGACAACTTATTCCATTATCAGTACATCTTGAAAACGGTCAGTTGGTAGAAGCAATGATTACCAATGCAAAGCCAGAAAAAATTGAATTTGCAAAGCCATTATATGTTTTGAAAAAAGAGCAAGACGCTGTTCGACTAATACCTCATTACACTCGTTATAATGATCGGCCTAGCGTAGAAGGTCCAATGATAGATCAGCTTTTTAAGTTTCTGTCAAAAACACTAGATGTGCAAATGGAACATAAGTCCAGAACATTCAGTGGAAATTTTCTTAAAGGTAAAGATTCAGTAGATAAATTGGAGCGATTCCTTGCGGAAGCGAATGAAGACAGAATTAACTTTATTGCAAAAAACATTGATTGCTACTCTGCAATTAAAACAGAAATGAAAGGTCGTTTTAGTGATATTGATAATGTGCTAAACATGTTTGATCACATGAGTGAGAAAGCCTACCGGATTGGCGGAAATCTTACCGCGAAAGATTTAATTAAAAATTACGAATGGAACGAAAAAGGGGAAATGATTAACCCCGTTAAAGGACGCATTCTTATTGAACAACTAATCAAACAATACGAAAAAGAAATTTCACCACTTGAGCTGGATAAATACAAGAACTATTCAACAATTATTACAATAATGAATGATAGAAGCAGTAGTGTAAGAAATGTGTTTTTTGCCAATAAACACCTGATGAATGTGAATGATATTCAAGAAATAAATGAAATTTTCAATTTGGATAAATATCCTAGAAATCAGCAGCATACAGAATGGTTGCGGATTTCAAATGATGCTATTTGGATGTCCAGTGTTATTAATAGAACCCCCAATATCTCTCCTATTGAGATAATGCAGATTGTTGTTGGAAACTTAAAAGGACGTGAACAACAAAATGTTCCACTAGCGCATCTGCCACGAGGAAACATAACTAATTATTTCGAATTAACAACACTAATTGATTTGATTAATGATGATGCTATTCGTAATGAAACAGCAAGAATAGCTTACAAAAGCTGTGAAATTGTAAAAGAAATGACTGATTCTTCCTATGATATTAGAGGAGTTTTTGGTAAATTTGATGAATTGCCTGCTGTTGATTTATTCATCCAAAAACAAATTTTTGATGACGTTAAACATATGGCGATCAAGGAAAAATATGATTTTTATAAAAAAGGAAAGATATTTGAAAAACTGCTTGATGATGGGGTATTGCCAGCAGTGGCAGCTAAAAAAGCAGGAATAGATAGGAAAGATTCAACCTATTTAAATTATCAATACCCGATCTTGCACAAGGTTAAATTTGATTCAAGAACTCGTGATTTAGAGCACTAAGCAAAAGAAAAACCAAAGTGATAGGGTATACGCCAAAGTCGGTGACACAACCCTAAGTTCACCGGCACCTGGAGTTGATGGAAACAGAACACTTTGGCAGCTTAGAGGATACCTTCGTGTAATTGACCTGCTACAGTAAGTAAATCCTGCCAAATCATTCGAACGAAACATGACAAAAGCAGGATTATATTTTCTTAGGAGGATATGTTGTTACTTAAAAGCCTCGAAAAAGTGTTTTCTACACACGGGGGTATAAAGATCATTACCACCAATCGCAATTTGAGCGCCGGATTTTACAATGTTTCCATCAGCGTCTTTTCGCAACACCATTGTTGCTTTTTTCATGCATCGACAAACAGTACGCATTTCTCTTAATTCATCAGCCAGAGCAAATAGTGCAGCACTACCCTCAAACAACTGTCCAAATGAATCGGTACGTAAACCATATGCCATAACAGGTGTGTTAAGTTCATCTACAACGCGGGCAAGCTGTTCTACTTGTGCTCGCTTAAGAAACTGAGCCTCATCAACGAGAATGCATTTTACGTCCATATTCTCAACTGAACGTTTGGAAATCTCAAAGAGATTGGACTCCGATTTAAATGTTGTTGCAGGAACAGAAATGCCTACGCGTGAAGAAACGACCCCAACTCCAGCTCGATTGTCGATCTCAGGTGTTAGCACCAGTGTATTCATATTATTTTCTTTGTAATTATAATCAACCTGAATCAAACTACTTGATTTCCCAGAGTTCATTGTCGCATAGGTAAAAATCATAGATGGCATATGTTATTTTCTCTTTCTATTTTGATGAAATGTATTTATTTAATTCGGCTAAAAACGATGTTTTTAAATGAACGTCATTAATATAGCAAATCGTGTAAACGGCCAATGGAATTATGAAATATACAGATGTATTCGTTACGCGGTGGGCATCAAGTAGCTCATCGATAGCGACATTGTGATAATTAGGCCCTCGACTGAAAAGTTCGGCCAATGACCGTCCATGATTTGCATAACCCAGATAGTGTTCATCAAGTTTATTTTTTGAGCTCAAGGTATCAGCAAAAACCAATTGTTCTTCTTTGGATAATTCCAATGCTTTATTGATCGTTAGGATTAGTTTGTCGAAAAGAAGGCCTTCTTTTTCAAAAATATTATTATCACTGATCCATAAAGGGGCTGTGGTTTTTCGGAATTGGATTAGGTCTGTCATAAAAAATACTCTATTTTCTATATGACTTAATTATATCAAAAATAAACATAAAAATCAAATTAGGTGTTTGATACTAAGGGAATCAACAGTTAGCAAAATAACTCACTAAACCTACTCATTTTGCATTATTTTCTGTAAAATAAAAAGGAAAATCAATGCAAATGTTATCGGTTGGCGAAGCCGCCACGTTATTGGGTGTCGCTGTTTCTACGTTACGCCGATGGGAAACCGAAGGTCGGCTTATTCCATCGTATCGAACACCGGGCGGTCATCGCCATTATGCGCTGGTGTTATTACAAACATTATTAGATCCAATCATTTCTACTCAGAAAGCCTCTGAACGCGTTATTTGTTATGCCCGCGTATCCAGCCATGACCAAAAACAAGATCTGATTTATCAATCGGAACGGTGTGGTAACCAATGGTTCTTTCTTTTTTTTATTTATGAACCCCAAAACAGCAAATATTGCAGTGATTAAATTGGCAATTGGAAAGGACCACCAAATACCTTAGTAACGATATTCAGTGAAGTTGGCAAGAAAATAAACAAGAGGAACCTGGAATAACAAGTGATTGAACGGCAATGTGATTAATCATGTCTTGTTGACCAGCACCTTTATGTTGGGCCACTAAAATTAAACCGAACGAGGAGAATTCTAAGCCTAGATGTTGGCGAGTAATAGAGATTCATACCAGTTCTGACGGCAAGCCAACGTTTCATGGGTTTGACAATCCAGCATGGAAGGAAATAGTGTCATACCAACAAGCGAGGTCTGTGCCTACAGGGTCAACACAAGAGTAATAAAGTGTCATACCAACACTACACCAGCGCCAAGATGGTAAGGATTGTGCCAAAAACTGCCAGTGAAAAGACTGAATCTGCCTCAAAAATCAGCCTTATTTACCATCACGGCTGGTAGATTTACCACACGGCAAGGATGAATCTTTATTGCTCGGTATGACACTTTGATACTTGGTATGAGACTTTAATACTCACTCACACTAGAGAGATAACAAGATAAGTAATTGGCGAGCTAATTGAAACAGCTGCGACAGCAGTGGCACCAAGCCAACCAACCTAAAATGAATCCGTAAGCATGTAACCAGTCTGCAAAAATGAGCTGAGAAGTATAAGGAAGGAAAGTCTGGCTAACACAACGCCAATTGGCGATTCAAGGATGAAATTTTTATTCGGCATTTATTTATTATGTTAATGATTAATTAATTATTTTAACCTTTATTAAATAGTAAAGCCAGTAGTCACTATCTACTGGCTTTACGTCTATTGGTGCTTATAGTGCTTATGATTGTTTTTTCTTAAGCCAAGCAAAGCGAAGCGTTAATAACAATGCCATGGCAACGATAGAGTAGAAGTCAAAACTACCGCCACCACTTGAATCAGAAGAAGAGTCGCTAGCTGTATCAGAATCGGTTGTTGTAGGGACAATACTATCAATGATCAGCAAGTAAGCCTGTGCAGCAGAACTGTAGATGTCAATGCCGTTACCATTTCGAATGCCAATATATAAGTCACGAGAACCATTGAAACCGGCTTTAATGATTGGTAATGAAATGGTTTTGGTGGATTCGCCTGGAGCAAATGTTACTGTTTGAATAAACTGCTCAGCATTATAATCAACACCTGATTTTGCACTAACACCTTTTGTGTAAATTTCTACAGAAACAGGAGTTGTTGCAGCATAGGGTAAATCATTTCTATCAAAAAGAGCAACCGTGTAGTCAACTGTTGCACCTGCGGTAACAGTAATGCTTGAGGTTGAAGCAGTTAATTTAACCATTGCTTCCTCAGCAATGTGTTCTTGTAAATCCGCACCAATAGAGGATACGTTGTTTGTATAGTAAAACGGTGAGATGTTCATTAATGAACGAGCGATCGTCATTTTTTCATTACTAAAATCTAAAAAATAATCGTTTGCGGTAGTTGTTGTATATGGGGTGGTATCCACATTAGTAGGATCGATAAACGTTTCAGCTCCGCCAAACAAGGGCAGTGTTCCAGTTACATCAACGTTACTTGCTACACACATTAGGCTATTAGCATTATTGCCAGTACACAATGATGTGTCTGATTGAGCATAGCGATCTGCTAATCCCAATAAATGACCCATTTCATGCGCAACCAATGGCATATTAGGGTATTCAGTGAGCGCCTTCATCGCAATTGCTGCGCCTACAGGTTTGCCTGATGCATCACCTATATTGGCATTTCCAGAGTTAGGAACATGATAATCGGATGTAACTACAAAAACCCAATCAGCACCAGTGCGAAGAACGAGTTGACCCATTTCACTACTTACACCAGATGCTTGATCGGGAAACACCTGATTACAAGTAACATCATTAAAAGAAAATTGACCACTTAAACCGGGACTAATCAAGCCAGCATGAGCCTCAAGATTTGAGACACAGGCGGAGATTGTTTGTAATCCGCTTGAGCTTGCAGATGCGAATGAATCAAAAGTACCATCTGTTGCAGTGTAGATTTCTTTAACTGCAAATGTAACGTCGGAACCAGATGACTGATATGCTGTATTTGCCAAAGAAATTTGATTCATAAGTGAGTTATGAACAACTTCTTTTCCATATGTGTTTACAGCATCGGGCGAGACATAGAAAGCAACATCAATAACAGATGTGTCGGCATGAGAGAACGACGCAAACAATGCTGAGGCTGCAATTACGAGTGTTCGAAGTGTTTTCTTGCTATTCATAAAAAATACCTTTTTGGATTAAGTTGTAATTATTATAGCAAAATATAATTGAAAGTCAACATATTGTGTGGCACCAAACGAAGCAAATGATGTTTACATGATAAATATTATTGTATATAATATGTCTTTATTTAAAAGAGGAGTGGTTTTATGCCTATTTACGTTGCTTACAATTACGATAATTATCCAATTAACATTGTCGTCTCAAAGAGCGAGGAGCTAGCCAAAGCTTATTGGCATGGTAAAGGCATTTTGCCACACAGAAGCAGAGAGATTACCCTGGAAGACTTGAAAAATCATCCAACAGGGGTTTTGCCCATCATGAGCACAGATGAGAAAACTGGATATGACTTATCCAATCGACGAAAAGAAGCGACTTATATTTTGGTTAAAAAAGATTAATACACAATTTTAAAGAAAGGAGAAATAAATGATTCTTTTTGGAAAGGAAATAACTAAATCTAATGTTATAACAGAGGCACTTATTTTTGTTTTTGTTGTCTTCATGATAAAAATTATTATCGGGTTATTTATCATTAGCTTTGCATTTAAATATTTTGTTGCACTTGTTCTTGCGGCTATGTCCGGTCGAGTATTGCGGCTTATGGGGCTTAAGGGGTTCTCATTAAAAAACATAATGATTATTTCATTTGTAGCGGTAGTTGTTTTTTCTGTGGTGAGTTTTATTGCTGGATTTATTTTTTAATAAGGATTGCTGTGGATTTTCTAGCTTCATTATTTGGAATTACTTTGCTTGGAATTGTTTCTTTTTTATTTATTGAGGATGCTGGTGGCGAAAAAACAATAGAGAATGGAATTGTATTAGAAAAAAAACATGATGACGGTTATTATAATGCAGTATCTATATCTGACATGACGGCGCAAAACTGGGTTCCTGAAAGTTGGAGTATTGTAGTTAAAATGAGAACAGAAAACATAGAGTGCGATGTTTCAGAAAAACAATATGCATCAATGTCTCCGGGGCAGGGGAGGCGAGTAGAGGCAAACCATGGGCTTATTACTGGAAAACTTTATTGCAATAAAGTTTTACCAGAGTAAATTAAAGAGGATTTATCTTGTCATTTTCAGGGTTATCAAAGGAACCAATAAAACAGAAAGAAAACAACTTTGTTTTTCTGTTGATTGTATTTGGATTTATTACGGTATCTTTTTTAGTTATGTGGCTATTAATACAAGAGCCTAAAATTATAACTACATCATTAATAATTGAACAAAAAAAACATGAACCGGAAAGAAAAGAAGTTTATTATACCTGGCTTGGTAAGATACCTATCTCACATAGCACAGTAATTAAGGAAAACTGGTTATTAAGAACTCACTATAAAGATAATAAAGTTAACTGCAACATAAGAAAAGAACAGTTTGAAAAATTAAATATAGGGAATTCCATTATTGTTAAATTAAAAATCCCTGTTATTCCAATTATCCAGGTTATATGTAAAGAGGTAAAATAAGTGGATCGTTTTTTTAAAAAACTAGAAGAAATAATAGATTTTAACTCTTTTGTAATGATTATTTTATGTATTATTGTTTTTAAATTTTTATTTTACGAATATTTTGATAAAGTTAATTTAAAAGAAACAATGCAAGAAGTAAAAACAGGAGAAAGACGTTATTTTGATGCTTATGATGAGCGAAGATTATCAATGAATGATAATGTTGTAATAACGGAAAGCAGGCATGTAAAAGAGACATGGTTCATTGATATTATTTTAAATGATGAAGTTATAGGTTGTCCGATTTCTGAACATCAATATCAAACTATTCATAGTGGACAGGTCGTAAGCGCATTGATAATTACCGGGCGGTTTAATGGTAAGAAATACTGTAATGGTGTAGTTGACAATAATTAAACTCAGATGTTTTAAAAAAACATTATTTAGCAAGAGTAAAAGAGGATTTAAGTGACATATTCATACGAAGAAAAGACATCTGATTATGATTTTGAAACAGTATTGTTTTTTTTCATATCACTCACTGTTTTAGGGCTTATATTGTTTTTGATATTTACTGTATTTGATTCATTTGGCTTAACCGAAACAAATAGTATGACGATTGTAGGTGATAAAAATTATGTCCCTGCTCATCAAGAGGTTCGCAATATTTTGATTGGTAAAGCGATGTTGCCAACTGTAATAAATAAACAAGCGGCATGGACTATTGATGTGTATCAAAATGGAAAAACGACAAGTTGTCCTGTAATACAACATCAGTATGATCTAGTAAAAAAAGGAGAAAGCATTACTGCACGATTAACAAGCGGGCGCTTCTCAGGGAAAACCTATTGCAGTGGGGTTGTTATTAATTAAAATATTACAAACAAGTTAGAACAACAAATGTTTTATTATTAATCAAAATATTGTTGATCGTCGGTTGTTTTTTGATATTATTGTTTAAATTATTAAACAGAGATTAAAAAATGACCTACATTTTGTCTGCAAATCAAAAATTCAACTGCTTTTTCACTACTCTGCAACAGTTAACCGGGTTAGAACCAGTCTATGTGGATGGCGGCCCGGAAGAAAAATCATCTGGAACACTATCTAGCAGCAATAATATTCACTTTAATATTTCATTTTTATGTAACGAAGATGATGCAATGGAGAATTCATCCATTAATGTACGCATTCATGCACAAACAAAGAACGAAGAATTGGCTTTAAATGACTACAGTCGCTGGAATTTTGTTGTTTCAGATGCAATTGGCACTGATGAATTAAGAATGCTTAGAGTATCCAGTCGAGTCAAAGGAATGGTTAAATACGCAGAAAGTCAGTCCGCCCAATGCTAAGTCATTGATTTGAATATATAAAAAAATATTAAATATTTATGATATTAAATGTTGACTATTAAATATAAGACAATATAATGAATCACATCAAAGCAACGGAGCTTCTGAAAATGACAAAGCTAGAAAAGACAATTGAGAAGTATTTTTACGGTGAATCAATTGATTCTGCAAGCTTACTGGAGTTAAGAGATGCAACGGGAAACCTGCTTCATTTGCTTTCAAGAACCGGACGCAGATATAAGGTGTACCAAAACTACCTTGTGTTAATGCATGATAATCTTGATGAATATTGCAAAAATCGGTCTCTTTCAGCTTTTAAAGAAGCAAGTTGTTATGATTTTGATGGTGAGCTTAACGAATTTTTATCTTGCTTATCATTAGGTAAAAAAAGATCCCGTGCGCCAGCTTTTCTTGATGCTTTATCCACTCACTTGAGATGCATTGAAGAATTGGCGAATGAAATGGGTGATGTTTTTATCTTATTGAAAAATGATGCAAACAACTTAAGAGAGTTGCTTCACTCATAAGACATTAATTAATTGAAATATAAATCATAAAGTGATTTGTGTTTTGTAAGAAATACATACGCCTCGAATGAGGCAAATGAAATAAACCTCTATATCTTAAATTTTAAAGGAAAAATGCAACATGAATACTGTTCAATATCTGGTAGTTAACAAATCAAAAAACCTGATTGCTAAAGCAAGTGCCTATAAAGAACTGACTGGTGATGGTTGGCAATGTCTGGGTAAATACACTCAAGGCACGCCAAAAGACCTGAATGTATTGGAACAAGACCATAAAGCTTATCTGGGACTAGGTTTTGCAGAATTCAATGTTGTCGCTGATAAAGCAGTTAAACAATCATCTTCGCAGGGCAAGAAAGATACTAAGAAAAAAGTGACGGCTACTGTCGAAAGCAATGATTTTGCATCCATCGATCACGAAACAATTATTAAACTGTTGGCGAAAAAACTGGGTCAGCATGTAGAATATTATCACGGCCCGGGTGAAACCAAGTTTAAACTGGATAACTGCACAGTAACCGTTACCATTTGAAGATAAAAGATTAAAATTACTGAGAACCGCGCACCAGCGCGGTTTTTTTTCGTTTCTTTTGGATGTTTAAATAATTAAACAATAAATAATTTTGCATATCACTGTATAACCAAGTCATTATTGACTATAATGACTTGGTTATTATTGTTCATCCACAAAAATAGAGTGATTAGATTGAAAACAAAATCAAATATAGAGCTTAATTGCGAAGTTGCAAAAGAACTTGGCTTTCAATCGCAAGTAAATTTATCAGGTGATTCTGGTGTTATTGAGAAAAAACATCCTGATGCTATATTCGTTTTTGAAAACGAAAACTGGGCACAACGATGTTATACCGAGTGCCCGGAAGACATGTTTCATATTTTGCATGCAAATCAAATTCATTTAATTTTTGGTGATTTATCAAGGGGCGAAGAAAGTATCGCAACCAGCAATCTTGTTGGAACAATGGTCAGAGAGTGGAAGAGTGAATTTGAGGTTTGCGATCTAAACCCATTAAGAGCAGGGATCATTGTCTTCTTGCAGTTAAGTGATACAGGGTATGCGCTCGATCTAGCAACAACAAAGAAACTATCTGCACTCTGTCAGGAACAAGGTATACAAATACCATCAAACATAACGAGAAAAGAACGTCGTATTTGGGCAAAACAAAAAAAGGAAAAAAAATGAAACATCATTCGACGGCGATACACCAGGGGACAATCCATTATGTAGATCATCCTTTTTGTGATAGATCGTCATCTATACTTGGTTTGGGTTGTACCGATATATCTAACCTAATTCCTCATTATGGATACATTGATACAGCCTGGATCTGGTTTGGTGTTTATTTGTTATTTTTTGTATTTGTCGGCTTATGGAGAAAGTGTCTTGGCTATGGTTTTTTTAAAGGCACATTTCTGGTCACATTGAAAATAATTTTTGGCTTTCTTTTGATTACAAGTGTTGCTGGTGCAGGCGTTGGTATGAGCTTGTTAAGGCAAAACAGGTAGCTTTAACGGTTTTAAATATTATTTTTCATTCCACCTACGGTGAAGATAGCCATGTGCTCACCCTCTCGCTCCCTCCTGTAAAGAAAAAGTCAAAAACCGCACAAGCGGTTTTTTAAAATACTTGATTTACGTCGACAGGGCAATTTTTCAGCGTCGTTCAGAAAAGTGTCGTCTTTATATTCTAAACCAGTGCATATGGCTTATTACAAAAATTAAACTTGGTCAATCTCAAACCAGTTATTGACACTCTTTTGTTTTCTTGTTGAATATGTAAAACCAAGTCAAACTTTTTTTGAAGTCGCTAATAAAGTATCAATAACATTCTCTTTTTTTAGAGTATTATATTTTTTTGAAAACCGAATATGCTTTTTGATGTCCATTTTATTTAGATGACACAAGTCCGTCATAAATTTATGAAAAACATCTTCACTTGGAAAATATTGTGCCAATGATGGGTAAAAATCAAATTGTCCAAAGAATATCTTGTTAAAAAAATCGTTTTTTATTTCTTGTGGTTTTAGCTCAATTTCTTTTAGTAGTTCACTGATACTGTACTGTATCAAAGGAATAATTCTTTTTGTTGAAACTACTGGAGTTAATTTGTTTACTAACTCTAGGGAAGATAACTGGGGTGTTTTATCAATACCATAGTGATTTTTAAGGATGATCACAGAACGATTTCTTTCATTTTTCATAAAAGAGATAAAACCTTTTGTTATGCAAGCTTCTATTTCTTTCATCTTTAGACTCCATGATTTTTTTCTAAAATAGCTATGATAATATAATCTATTTTTGAAAATAATGAAAGTAATTCTAAAGAAAAATTATGCATTTGGTTTTAAGTATGAACGCAAATCAATGCCTGTTGGTAAGCATGGTAATGATGAGCAGCATTGCCAGTTATGCATCAAACTGGTAAGCCACCTGCTCAATAGTTGTGTAATACATATTGATAATCAAACTGATGTTAAAAATGAGTTGACCAAAAAGGACCAACTGGCTTTTCTCATCCACGAATAATAATATATCCATAGTTGCGATCATTACGGTTTACAATATATCGAAGGCCATGATGTGCCCATGTAAATCGATCGTGTTTATTTTATAATTATTTTAGTAATTTAATTTTCATCAAAAACACTTTCATCGAATGGACCATGAATTTTGTTGTCTTTTACAAAAGTGAATGGAGTGTTAAGTAAAACAGTGATATTTCTGTTTTTTCCTTCGCCTTTTCTCTCTATTAAAGGATAGGCTTTTTCTGATACAAACCCCCATTCTCCCTTTATAGTGAGTTTTCCATCTGGATGTTTGATGTTTTTTAAATTTAACATCCAACTTATTTGGCTTGCGTTATCAAATCGGGTGAATATTGCACTAATGTATTGGTCAGTTGTTTTTTGGTCCCAGTTATTAAGTGCTTTTAGCCTGGCAACGACAGTATCAAATCGACCATTGGTATTGGCTAAGCCCAGATGAAAACACTCGTGGCATTCATTACAAACACAAACGAACCCACTTAGCTCCTGAATACCAAATACCATAAATTTATCACGCTGCTTCATTTCCTCTGCACTGGGATAAATGTACTTCCATACTTCATGAATACTTAATTCATTTTTTTGGTTACCGCAAAGCTGGCAGACGTGATGATTTGTTTCAATTATTGGATGTCGGAGTTTATCCCAGGATGTTTTGGTTAACAAATTAGCAAGACTCGACCCCCAGGATGATGAAGGTATTAGATCACCAACAACCGGTTCATTTTTAAAGAGAAGAGGAGTGGAGTCCTTTTTTATGACTAATTTTTCAAAACGATTGAATTTTAATCCGTTAGCATGAAAAAACACATCGCCAAACAAAGAAGGAATGTCATTCCAACTGGAATAGGGTGTTTTTTTAAATTTTGAAGCAAGTTCTGGGAGAGGGCGTGTAGTCGACATCTTTAACTCTTATTGTTGTTATTTGTATTTCATATAATAACACAAAGTTTCATAGTAACATAGTTTGAAAACAATGATTTTTCTTGCCAATCAATTATTTTATGGTATAATAAAAACATAAATAAAGACAATAACTCTAAAAGTTTTCATTTAACCAGGCATCGAATAGATCAATATCAGTGATGCAATCAGGTAGCTCAATCATACCGGAACTCATTGCTTTTTCCATCTCTTCGAGATCGAAGTTAAAAGGTCTTTCTTGTTCAGCGTTGCTTCTTTCTTGAGTTGTGCTTGTCAGTTTCATGTAATTAACCAAAATATTTTTTTAAATATTATCACAAAAGGATCAAAAAAATGCAAATTTCCATTAATATTAATGACCAAGGTGTGTTGCAGAATTATTCTTTTGATAGTTACATTCGAGTTATTCCTCGTGTTGGGCCGGATGAGCTGCATCCATTGGATGTTGCTGAACTAGCAATAAACGAGTCTTCACTCGTTCATATTTCTGTGCCTGTGTTAAATAATGATGTCATATCAGACTTTTCTTTGGCTGAATTTGACCTGGTTTATCCAATTAAAGCTCCTGAACATTACTCTATTGTGTGCGAATTGCCGAGCAAAAAACTATTAATGGCATCCGCAATGTCAGCCTGGTTTAAACTTAAAAACATTGAACTTCCTTTTTCTGTTGATGAATTAATGGAAAAAGAAGATGAATTAACTGTTGTTTTATCACTCCTGGAAAGAGGTTCTTTATCAAGTGAAAAGATGAAACAAATGATTAAAATGATATTTACATCGGTGCCATGGGATATTTCGTTGGAAAACGAGTAGCTGGTTTAGATGTTTAGGTGTTTTAGAACCAATGGTGTTAATATGTTAAAAACAGCAAACCAATTTTAGTTAAAATAGTTTTATTTAAATTTAAAGCCCTCGCGGGCTTTAAATTTATAGACCATAATTACTCGTCTGTTCTTGTTCTCTTTTCATGTGATTTAAATTAATTTCTCGCATTAGTGAGTTACTTATGTTATGTGTGATCTTTCCTGGTTCAGATATATCAAAAAGTTGACGCCCGATCAAAATATAATTTTCCATCTCAAAATCTTGCTTATTAAATTCAACATCAAACTGAGTAAGGAAAGTATCTATATTTTTATGTTTCTGCTCAATTAACTCCAATCCTTTTTGTGTTAAAAAGACATTTCCATATTTTTCAACAGGAGAATCTGGTTCGAAAAGACCTTTTCTGTTTGCTGAAAAATAATAATATTCATTAGAAGCAGATTTAAGCAGTTGATTCTCTATTTGATGAACGTTACTGCATTCATCTAATTTAAAATCAACCATAGAAATAAAGGTTTTTATGGAAGGAGAATTATGACAAGAAACTAAAAAACGCCTGTATTCATAAAACATATCTTCTGTTGCATTCATTTCTAGTTCTATTTGAGTTCTTGTTTTGGTGTTATTTTCAGCAATAATATCCCAATCTGCTTGTAGTTTGTTTATTCCACCATATTTTTTTAGTACATCGAAAAGCTCTTGAGACAAATCTTCAGAGACATTTTCAGTTAAATTGAAAATTCTTTCAATGTTTTTAAAAAAGGGTAATTTCTCCCCGTCAACACCATCAACAGCAGAATGCTGAATTTCTTTTGCATCAAACTCATTAAGTTCATTTTTTAAGTTATTGTATTCTGCTGCACAATCAATTAATTGTTTTAAATAGCTTCTTTTTACATTAGACATTTTGCCACCAATATATAATTATCCTAATATTATATATTTTACCTCTTGCTACTTATTAATTCTAGTTAAATAAGAAAAAATATTATTTGTTTGTAATTCGAGCAGCTAAAAGCGTGATTGCCAATCGTGTTGCTGCTTCATCATTATCAAAATGGTCAATAACAACGCACTGTGGCTTATACTCGTGAACTACTGACTCATCATTGATTGCATCAATGATAAGCGGCATCTGACAAGTTCAATGATGCGTGCTTTTGACTATCTATGACAGTTGAACGTCTTACGGCAGCTCCATTGTTGGTTAACCCTGTTACAGGGCTGCAAGGTCATTTCCTGAGTCGCATTATAGCACATACGTCACACTCTGTTTCTTGAGGTTCTGAGTGGCATTATGTTCGGTATTGTCAGTGTATCCACAGCGTAAACAGACAAATTGCGACTGAGTCAGTCGATTGTCCGGATGAGAGTAACCACACGGTATATATGAATCTATGTTAAACAGAACAATCATTCTCAAATTTTTCTTTATAAAATTTAAAAAGACAGGTCATTAAAAATGGATAAATAATTGTTCCAATTAGTATGTTTCCAATAACAATTGCATCAAACAATTCCTTGTATTCAAAATTTTTAGGTAACATATGTAACATTAGTATGGATAAACCACCTTTTACACCAGCAGAGGATAAAACAAGATACCAATGCACAGGAATGCTCTGCATTTTTCGTGTTTGCCCAGAGATTAATGCAAATTTAGCCATCATTAATGCTCTAATTAATGAGCAGATTAAAAACACAATAATAATTTCTTTCCAATATTTTATAATTGCTTGAATATTTATTAGATTTCCTATTGAAAGAAACAATATAACGGTGCCTATTAAAGCAATGAATTGTATATTTGCTTTAATTAAATTATGATTTAATTTTGTTTCAACAGCAGAAGATAATTTATTAATTACTTTCTGAGGAAAATTAGTCTTGACATCTACTATTGTATAATTATTTTGTTCTATTCTTTTGGTTATTATATGGTTTGACATCAATATACTGACGATAATTGACAGTATACCAGAAACATGAAAGTGTTCTGCAATAATAAAGCTTATAAAAGAAATAGATAATAACAAGACTGTTTCAACCAATGGGTTTTTTGAGAAGCTAAGCAAAAACAGACCCAATGTTCCCATAAGAATACCAATTAAAACAGCTCCAAAAACAACAATGAAACTTATCCTCGAAACATCAATCAAATCCATCGATTGTCCGTTTAAAAAATTAAGCATAATTGTAAAGATAATTAATGCAGTTGCATCGTTAAATAGCGATTCTCCTTCTGCTAAAACCTTGAGTTTATGTGGCACTTTAAAGTTATTGAATATTGCTGATGTAGCAATGGGATCTGTTGCCATGATCATGCACAATAGCAATGTTAAAGAAGTGTTTGATATTTCAATTGAGGGAAATAGTATTTTATTAACAACGAGCCCAGCTCCAATTGATAATAAAACGGAAATCGCTGCAATATAAAATAAACTTATTGCATTTTTTTTAATATCTTCCATTTTAAGATTAAGAACATCAACAGAGATAAGTATCGGCAATAAAACAATAATTATCTCGTCAAAAAGAGCATTATTAATATTAAAAGCATTAATATGAATTGACTTCAAAAATATTGCAATCAATAACAATGTAATTGGCAGGGGGATTTTAAATTTATCTTGAATAAATAGTGAAAATCCAGTCGTTACTAAAACAAAGGCCGCAATCTCAATCATATTAATTATTCCTTTCTTCTGTTCTTATTTCCAACGCAAAACCTCTTCAGAAGAAATACATGTATCTCTCCATGTAAAAAAACCAAGTTCTTTATTATATTTTGCATGTTTTAAAACACACCCGTCATTTAATAAAATAGAAATAATTGTATCACTCTCAGGCTGTTCATTTTCAAAGAAAGGCCAGTCTTTGCAGGTTAGATCTCTAACTGCATTAACAATATCAGAAATTTCATATTTTTTTCTGGCGTAGCCAACAATGCAGGCAATATTGCTGATACCGCAAATCCAGCGATCTTTGCGAACAATGGATCCATCTTCCCTAAATTCAAGATCATCAACATCCATGTTCTTGAATTCATCTTTTCGAAGATCTTGTTCTGTAACGATTCGAGTTGTTTTTGCCATTAGTTATTCACAGCCTCTGGGTCCATGTTTACAGCCAAACTTAATGCGAATCCACCATTTTCACTAATGATGTCGTCGCAACATAATGTGTAGTAACTTTTATTAGAGACAATAAAACTTTCAATTGCCTCTTCTTCGCCAGGTAAAAAATCATCCAGCATATTGTACTGCATACATTCAATGATCCGAATGGCATTGGTTGGTTCGATATTGGGAACCCAGCAGAGAGGCTCATATTTTTGAACGATGCTGTCATAGTTAGAAATGCCCTTTGCATCAACAACTTCATTATTCTTTCTTGTTAACCAAACATGACCGAGTGCAGCCCGAGGCTCTGCTTCTTCCGGGGCATCGTCATAGACGGGATCTAGGTCCCATAACCATTGCATGGGCAAACCTAAAACCTTACTGGCTACCAACGCAAACAAATGACACCGCCCATGAAGATAATGTGCAACAGTAAAGTCATTAAAAACAACCAGATTGTCTTCAAAAGACAGAAAGTCATTGGCAAGCATTTGCATATTGAGTTCTCTATTTAATAATTTATGTGTTAATTATATCAAATAAAGAAAAAAAGTCAAACGGGAAAAAACGAACAAAAATCAATCAAATCAATCATATAATTTATTTATAAAAAATTATTGACTTTATTTTTATAAAAAATATAATCACATTAGTTAGCTAAGACACAGTTCTGTGCCGCTAATTATTAAATTATAAAATATATAAAAGAGAGAGTGATCTATGAATATGGCAACTAAAATTACATTTAAAGTGTCCGCAGGTGATGTGATCAACGCGTTATCAAGAGATGGGATCTCTATTTCGGAGTATGAAGCAAGCTCAATTTTGTGCAAGCTAGATCTGAATGCAGTTGAAAAAGCGGCTGAAGAAGGCGTGGAACAATCTGAAAAAATTGACTATGCGTATAATGAAGTGTGTGCGCAATATTGGAAAATCATGGGCTAATTCGTCCCGGAACGGTGACCAATTAAAACTAGCCGCCATAACCCATAATGGCGGCAAAATTTACACTGTTGTGCTGAAAGAAGGCGTCCAACTTACAATATTTACATCATCCCATCTTACTTCAGTTATTGCCAGGTTTGACTTAATTTCGCCACTTCTTAATAAAACATGGACCTTGCCAAGAAAAAACGGCTGCTTACCAATATTTCCTATCCACGGGGTCTCTTCATCTCTAATATGAACATAGTCAGGTAACCATTCAAAAATGTCGCCATCATTCATTTCTATGTCCCAATTGCAAGTCTCTGCATCTACCGGGCCTGCTGTCCCATCTCTGTATTGTACATACAAAGGACAATTAACCAATGGCTTGTTACCAGTGTTTCTGATCCAGCCATTAGAATCTGGATTTTTCTTTTTGAATCGAGATTTTTTCCATGTATCAATATTTTTCTCTGCTTCATTTTGTTCATAAATCCCAAGTAATAGATATCTGGTTGTTTTCATAATAAAATAAAAAAACAAGATAGGAGGAAGTGATTCTTTTAAAATATTAAATTCAACAGATGATGGGTGATTTATATTTATTAGTGAGATCACTAGTGCTGAAAACAATAGCGTTGCAAAAGGGGTAATAATATCTGTTTTTTTATTCATTCTATTCTTCTTATTATTATTTTGTGATTTTATTATTTGTTTTAGTTTTTATCATAATAAAATTATAATGTAAATCCTCATTGTGATTTATATTAAATAATAAATAATCAGTCAGCTTTAATTAAAATAAAATGAATTTTAAATATCGTTTTTTTTGCTTTGTACGAAGTCGATAAATGAGATTAGCAAACCTAAAAAAACAGAAACGACTGCCCACGCTAAAGTCATTGATAACAATATATCACCGACCTCAATCATCCAGGAATACTGACCAAACCTTTTTAATGATAATGCTATAATTGAAAATAAAACAAGTATAGAAAACAGGGTAAATTTGGCCCCAAACATATCTTTATTAATTTTTATCATTAAATTCAATTCCAAGTTTTTTTCTGATTTCTTTTTGTAATATTCTGTTTTTTATCTTTATTTGTTCTTTTGATATTTTGCCAGAAAAAGTTATGGCAATATTATCTTCGGTTGCTCTTTCTAGTATTATATCCATAATAGCATTATTTAATTCAGACACTTTTTATCTCTTTGTATTATAGTTTTGAGTGATTTCTTGTCAGGAAAGAAATAATAATACAAGCAATACCAGTCATTATCAATGAACCAAAAATAAAATAAAAAGTAGCAAGAGTAGTTGTCATATAAACATCCTGTATATTATTGTTATGATTTAATAATCAATGTAATAATTTGTTATTTAAAAGCAATATACAGGATATACCTTAAAATAAAAGTATTATCTTAATCTTTTTTAACTTATTTTTAATATTTACGTTATTTTGTTAACAATCTTATTGATCGTTACAGGAACTGTAAATAATAGTCTTTTGATTTGAATTTTAATAATCTTATGGAATGAATCTGGCTTTTCATTATCAATATGAAAAACTCCAGCTAATATTTCGAACTAGCTGGAGCTTTAAAAGAATGAAACATATGTTTAAGTTTTCTTATGTTGTAAAGTAATCAGTGCCACCTTTATTGAAAACAATACCCTTGTATTCAAATTTGGGTGCCATTTTATCTGAAAGCCCTTCCAGGGGGTTTAAGCCCTCATACTGATTAAGTTTAAGCTCGTTAAATGAATCGAATACTCGATCAATAATTGCCCCGTCAAGATCATCAATTTTATCAAAAAGCACCTCTTTATCATTAACATAAAAGCCATTTTCACGATGTTTGGAATCTGAAAAGTAAGATTCGACTTCTATATCAAGAACAACTATCTTTTTAGGCTTGTGTTGACAGATCAGAGAGCAAAGCAGTTGAGGGGTATTGAGGCTTCCTGCGACATACATTATCATACCTTTAATTGCGACAAGATAATGGCTATTTAATGTAATGATGTCACTAGGCGTAATTCCTTCAATCTCTAGGCGAGCAATCATCTCTTTGCTACTATGAATTGAATCTTTATTCATTTTGTCATAAAGGGCCTTCATATTAACGCTCATTAACGCGATATCAGATTCAATAGGATATTGCAGATTATTTCCTTGTCTATTGCGAAATCGGTACTCATTAAGTCTGTTTTTCATGAATTCTGCCAGATATTCGGTAACAGCGATGTGTTTTCTGATACCCCTGATTTTTGTATTATCCTCAATAATTCTTGCCCCGGCAATATAAAGAATTAAGCTGGTTTTATCATCAATTGATTCCTCAGTAGAGAATCCAATCTGATAATTTCGACTAAGTTCTAGTGCTCTAGCAGCATGAATAATGTCATTCTTCGACATTGAGTGTTTAATATTAATTATATTACGGGTTTTGGTTTCTTTGAAAATAGAAGACAGTTCTTTCACTGCATCAGAAATATGTGGAGTTAATCGACTAACATCACAATCCATTCGAAGCATAACAAGATAAATACCATTTTTATCAGTCTGAGAAAGAGATAAAAGCTCATTTTCCGGTAATTTACTCAATGCTAATGAAAAAACCTCTGAACAGGCTTTGGCAGGGATTGCAAGTTTTGTAAGCTCAATAACCCTTGAATATTCTCTTAATACCAGTCGATAATGACCAGCAATAAAAATTTTAATTAATAGATTTAGATAAACATCAAAATCCTTGTCTGTATTAATACTACCTGCATTTCTTGCTAGAACTGTTGCCGCTATTATTTCATTGTGCAAATCAGAGTCACTATATGATAAACTAGATTCTATTCGAGCGAGCGATTCTAGTTTATGAACCAATGGCGTAAGTTCCTTGTATTTACCAAGGTAATAAAAAATGGCAAATAATTTTTCTATCGACATATTGGATGAGCCATTATTAAAAATCATGAATGTAGCTAAAACAGGCGCTGCAAGGATTGATTTTGAACGAAGTAGCGGGGCAATATCTCCAACTGAAGTATCTTCACGCATTCCAAATGTTTGAAGAACCTCAAATGGGTTTCTTTTCACAACTGTCGCTTTTATTTCTTGTGTGTGACAATGTTTTTCATAAAATGAAAGAGCATCTTTATCTTCTTCGGAGATATTAGAATCAAAAATCCACAATAATGCATCAATCAGACTTACACGACCTCTTCTCGTATTAAATAAACGATGAGCATGAGAGAAAAAGTCTTTTTTAACCCAATCGTCGTCAATTCCTGAGTAGATATCTATTAGTTCATTTATTGTAATGAGTTTTCGATTTACTGCTTCACTCAGTATTTTTTTGGTTAAAGATTCGTAATTAATATTTGTAAAATCACCCCAGTTCGGAAGCGTTTTTTTATTAGACATTAATTTAAAAAACGAGTCAAAAAACCAATTAAATCTTGCTTGTAAAATAGCATTAATGTCGAGATTATTAACCGTTGATAAAACATAGAAAAGCCTTGGGAAATCCATGTCATTCAATAAATTTGAAACGATATATATTGCATCTTCATTCTCAAGTTCAATGTTTTCTTCTAAGTTTATTTCGTTAAATAAATTATTTAGATAATACTTTAGTGAAACGGGCATATTTTTGTAATGATATTTTTCAAAGTATTCTACGTCACTTTCCAATGCATCACCTAATAGACATTTTATAGAAAGCAAACTAGAAACACTCATTCTTTTTTTTGTTTGATTTGCATAAACATAGGGTTTTGATAGATTTGATATCTCCTTGTTTTTATCTTCAAAATAGACAAATAATGATAGATAATCAGAGTTAATGCAGAATGAACAAAAATCAGTCCATTTTTTGAAGCCAAATAACTCAGCAAATCGAACTCTGGTTAATAAAACCATTTTTTTTGTCGCTAAAGACTCGATTTTACCATCTTTTAATTTAAAAAAGTCTTCATATAGCGATTCGCAGAAGTCACGAATTGTTCGGCATTTATAGCTTTTTGCGTTCTGAACGGTCATAAAAATCCTTACTTAGAACGTATTGCTGCATGAAATACTGCTTTAATATAGTAAGGTTTTGTACAGAGCGCAAGTGAGATTGGGGTAGATAAAGACGGAAAAAAGAGCTATTTCTGTGTTGCCAGATTAGTGCAATACAAAAGACATATGGGTCGACATGAAACAAGATTGGGACGGTGCATTTTGCGAACATTTGTCTCATAAAGGAAATAGTCATCATAATAGCGCCTGGCGCTATCAGTATGCATTGTGCATGTCGTTAAATGACACTAAGTGCTCTCGTCTCCGTCTTGTCCATTGGTATGGTTAACAGATATTGTTTCTTGTATTATATTGAATTTATTATAAATTTCATGAAATAATTCTCTCGATACACTTCTTTCTTCTTCGATATCTATTAGGTTCAGTGTAAATAAGATACCTTGCACAAACCCCAACCATCGAGAACTCTTATCAGATTGCATTGGTTTTTTAATTGCCAGGTCACAAAATTTAATTAGATAGTCTTTATCAATCTGACCAATTTTTGGTATCTGATTGTGCTTTATGATTTCGAGATAACGGATAAAAAGTTTTTGATTTGCGTCAATTATTTCGTTATCAAAAGTCTTCTTATCCATTATTGTTCCTTAATTACCAATCATTAAAATCAAATTGATTTCCATACTTTTGCTGCCACAATACCAATGCAGGCATCATGAAAATCATTAACGATCATGTCTCTCTCTTGAATATCAGTGAATTTTCCTTCTGAAATCCAATCATTCAATTCAAATGTTATATATTCACACATTTGAGTCATTGTATCTCGATGCCATTCTTCAAAAGCAATTACTGATATTTTTTCACAGACATAAGCAAATGATTTATTTGGATTGAATCCTTGAGTTTCCAGGTAAATATTGTATGCTTCATTGGCATTTTGATTGCTACCGTCCAAGACAACCTTTAATTCATCATCAGGTGCATCTTCAGCTTCTGTCTCAAAATAAAGAAAATTACAAAGCCGCTCATAGACGCGTTCATAAAAATTAACTGATTTGTTATCTTTAATTGATTCCATAATTAACGGAATAAATAAAGATTCCCAGTTTTCATTGATATACTCAATTGAATGTGCAATAAGGATATTGCAAGCCTTGGCACATTTATCGTTTAAAACAAAATCTTCTGTGCAGTCAAATTCTTTATTCGAGATCAGTAATTGCATCCATGTTGGATATAAAGAGACCCTTTTGGATGAATCAGAATGAAGTAGCGATTTAAGTGCATTCGCATTTTCTACGCCTAGACCCGTTGCCAAAAAATGAAGTATTTTTGCAGGACGACATGTGCCCGGTTCTGCTTTTAGGTGTTCAGAAATGTGTTTTGCTAAACGATTCCAACCGGAAAAAGTGGTGATTTGCTTAATTGATGACATAGTATTCTCCAAAGGCCCTATAATTGCAGTTGATCTCATTACTGCCACCGGACATTAGAAAATGACCTAGCGACAAATTTTGTTTTTAACCTGTGTTTTACCGTGCTGCAACAGCAGAGAGATCGGCCGGGGACAACCCGTTTCCGTCATTGCCAGACCGAAAGATGCTGGAAACAATGCAATAGGAATATGGTTATAATATCAAAATAATAAGGGAAGTCAATTATTTGTTTGTTTAATAATTATAAAAGGCATGGTGTTTTTGAGGTAAATCAATTTCCAGCAGCATCAATTGCTGTATTATTAGACTAAATATTAATTAGCTCGGATTTAAAAAGTATGGAAATTACAAAAAATCATTATGTCAAATCAGTAAGTAAACCTTTTGGCGCTGAATTTCACGGGCCATACCAAGGTCAAGAAAAGGCAGAGGCCGCTATAATTAGACTAAAAAATAGTGTAAAAGAATTTAAAGATCTGATTAATAAGGAATACTTTATTTTAACGGAAAAGGAATATTGCGAAGAAAGACAATTTGATGTTGTTTAGAAAAAATGCCGATTTTGCAGATCGGCATTTTTTGTTAAGTAAGTTATTTTTTCATACAAGCAAGAAGAGCCATGTTTTTTGGTCTTGTAACATTTAACCAGTTTGGAGCCTGAACATCTGAATAGTAATGCATGTAGGTATCATTACCAGAGCGCCATTGCCAGGCATCTGCTGGGTATTCGGTCATATTGGGAGCATCACCGCCATAATTGCCAGCACTACCTTGGATCACCGAAAAATCGAATGAGGCTCTATTGTCATCATAGCCACCTACTAAAGTACCTCGTTGATAGGAACCCAATGTTCGACCAGGATCGACACCTCGACCATTATCCAAAGAACGAATAAACATACCTCGTAAATCAATAGTCCCATTGTTACCATCAGCTGTCACCCATCCTGATGGACAAGAAGAACTATTGAAATAACTATATTGACCGGCAGGGGATGACGACACCCATATTCCACTCTGACATACGAGGATTTCATTGTTTACCAAATTATTTCCAATCAAACCATTGGTATCACAAGCAGAACCTGCAATAGCCGTCTTTTTGACAAGAAGATATTCATTTGTAGTTAATCGACCATTAGATGTGATTTTACCATTAACATTTACATCGCCATTGGCAGCCAGGTTATTTATCCTGGATGATGAAGCTGGATCGACATAATAGGATGAATCATCACTATCAACAAAAAATCGAGATGAAACATTCCCACTGTTTGCTAAAATATTCCCGTTTTGTGAAGATATGTTATTTGTAGCGATTAATTCATTTTTCACAATAACATTGTGATTAACAGAAACATCATTGTCAACGTAAGCATCTACTCCTACAGATAGATAACGATTAATAATTGCATCCTGACCAACAGATAGTCCTTTACCAACATAGCTGTTTTTGGCAATAGTTGAATCATTATCTGAGATCAAGTTACCTTTTGAGTGAATATCATGATCTGCAATCACATTTCCTGCTAATGAACTATTGTTTCCATTTGGTGAATCTTTTGCGTATAAGTTACCGTCAGTAACCGTGACTGCTTCTTTTGCTTCAATTGTTGTTCTGGCCACCAGCTTTCCAAGGATCTCTTGGTCTGCATCAATGATAACGCTGTCGTTAATCAAGGTAGACATCGTTTTTGCCATTTCTCCATATTTTTTGCCGATATAAAGATTATCACTCCCTGTATTTGAGCCTGCATTTTCTAGATTATAAATACGAGCCACATTTCTGATTTGTCTCGGGATGCTATCGATCAAAGCAAGATCTGCTAATGAGGAAGGAGTGATGTTTCCTGTTTTAAATTCCAATGAATTTTGCATTACATTGCCATGATCTACTCTCAGCCACTGGTCTTCTATACTTAAATTACGAGCGAACATAATGATCTGGTCTTTTTGTGTTAAACAGAGACTGCTTAACGCAGGTGACATTGTAATATCCGGGCAATACAAAACAGAACCTGCTTGCTGCATGGGAGGAGAAGGTTGATTGCGCACAGCATATGCGCCGGATGCAACTAATGCAGCCAAACCACTTAAGTCACCGCGAGATTTGCCATTTGGCGTAAATTGAGACATGACAGTTCTTGCTATAAATCCATTCGTTGATGAATAGGTAATTGTTGTGTTAAATGTAAGATGACCAACCGAGGTGGTGTCACCCGATACCTGTAAAAAATTACATGGAAGATATGCAGTTGTGTTTGAACCGCCACAAGTAGCATCCTTTAGCCAATTTATCCCGGTTTTAACACCTGTGTATAATGATGGATTTGTGGAACCCGATATATGAGCAAGATACTGCTGAACAGCTGCATTATACTGAAAAAGATCCATTCCTAGTTGTCTTGACTGCATCTGTTCGATTTCCAGTGTTTTCTCTTGGAATTGAACAATGCTCATGGCAGAAATAAGACCAATAACAAGCATTAATTCTAATAATGTAAAGCCAGATTGTTTTTTAACCATTATGCTCTGATTTATTATATTTGTAATTGTCTAATAATACATCAATATAAGCCATTATTAAATAATTTAAACCTAATTAATTGTTAATTAAGTGTTGTTTATTGCTCAGACTGGCGAGTTTGAGAAAGAAGAAGAAAAAAGAAAAAAAATGGCTAATGATTACATTGATATTTATAACAAAAATATTTACAATGTGCAAATAGCGACAAAAGATATTTTAAAGAGATCAGGTGAGAAAGTGCCATTAATTTTGTTTTGCGGAGACCCGCATGGTGAGTTTCAACATATCGTAAGAATGATTAGACGCAATGATTATGATGCTGTAATTATTCTTGGTGATCTGGAATTGAGAAGGAAAAACTTGCCGGAAATAACTGAAATAATTGAAAAAACTCAGTTTTTTTATATTCATGGTAATCATGATACTGATAATAATGAATTTCATGATACGCTTATGACCGGCGAATTGGCCAAACACAATATTTCAGGCAGAGTTGTGGATGTAAAAGGGGTGAAAATAGCGGGCATTGGCGGCGTTTTTCGAGGACAGATCTGGCATCCATCATCAGGACTAAACTACTCAAGCAGAACTGATTATTTGGCCAAATGTGGCAAGGGTTCTCTTTGGCGAGGTGGAATGCCACTTAAACACCGAAGCACCATATTTCCTGATGATTTTCAGGCTCTTTGCAATCAAAAAGCAGATGTTTTGGTAACACATGAGGCTCCATTGCCTCATGAAAAGGGATTTAATGTGTTTAATGAGTTGGGTGAACAAATGAATGTGATGCATTACATTCATGGGCATCATCACGAATCCTATCCTTACGAGGATAATAGAAAGGCATGCGTTCCAATTCGAGAATGCTATGCATTAAGCATAAATGTTGATAATTAACCCAAGGAACACTCTGGAGAAAAAATGAGATTACTAATTGTAGAAAAACATGATTTTGTCAGAAAATTAAAAGATCTTGATTTAGTCCAACCTGATACTGAAATTGTGTATACATTAGGAACTGGGTTTTGGCGATTTAAAGCGCCATCCTTGGTTTATAAAGACATTCCATTTACAGACCAACCATTAGAAACAATTCCTCAAAACATTAAACGACTTCGTCCAATGCTAGATATCAATGGACAATGTATGTTCGGCACAGATAAAGATTCATCAAGTGAAGAAGATAAACAGAAATTAACAGAAATGGTTGATTACATTAAAACCAAAATGCCAGAATACGAAGAAATTATCTGTATGGTTGATGTTGACAGAGAAGGATTCGGTGCAGCAGAACAGTTGTTAACCAAATAAACACGGGTGAAATGCCACCGGTCAGCTGCATGTATTTATCCTCATATACGCCAGAAGCAATAAGAAGTGAGTGGAAAAACAGAAAACAAAATTTATGGACGGAATCTTCTTATGCGCAAGAATTAGCTGACAGACAATTGGCAAAAATGACGTTTGATTATTGGTGGAATGCAAACTCAAGCGTTGTATTTTCTGAATTATGTAAAAAATCAGGTGTTGAAGACAGTGTTGGTTTGTCAAAATATGAATTCATGCTTGTTTGTGCAATAAATGAATTTTCTATGCCATTAGGTGTCTTTGATATATTCCAGTTCATGCAAAACTGGAAGAAAAAAAATCATCAAAAAAATGATTATTTTGGCAGAATTGGTTCACCGAGATCTAACCAGGATATATTTAATTCCATAATAAAATGCGGGCTGATAGATACAAGCAAAGATGAACATCAATTGTTATATTCAATATCAGAAAAAGGCAAAAAATTCATATCAATGCTACATCCAGAAACATATGACAGAGACTTGCCATTTAAACTAAATGAATGGATTGAATCAAAAGATTATGGTGCGATGAAAAAATACATCGAAACAGTATTTAAACGACAATTAAGTTATCAAAATAACGTGAATTATTGAAAAACGATTATTTTTAAAGCAAAAGAGGCCAGACGCTCTGGCCTCAATTTCAAATATTATTCCGAATAACAGTTTGACTGATTTAAAACAAGAAGAGGCCCCATTCCAGTGTCTTCTAATTTTTCAAAACCAAATGAGTTATACCACGTCTCTAAATCGAAACCGCTATCTTGGATTTCCGCGCTATCGGAAATAAGAAACACAAGCACGGAATCGCTAGCATCTGATAAAAAATCTTCTACTAAATCAGTTCCTATGCCTTTATTTCGATGGTCTTCATCAACAAAAAGATTCTTTAATATTGCAATATTGTTGTTACATTGAACAGCATCTGCAATAAAATCATAATTCTTTTTTAAGTATTCTAGTTCCACTCCAAAAGAATTCAGCCAATTTCGTAATTGTTCTTCTTGTGCAGCAACAGAGTAACCAGAAATGGAACCGTATTCAGAATTGTAATCAATTGACATATAGGAAGACATAATCAACTCCAAAAAAAATTCAATATACTTATTATATGCTAAATAAAGATAAAGCAAGAATTATAAAAGTGCATTTAAAATAAATCTTACTTGATTTTTTATTAAATATTGGTAAAATAATAATTAACAAATAGCTAACAAATCAATATAAGGCGAGAAAATCATGAGTAAAGTAATTAAACCAACTACAGTAGAAGAAGTAAAAGAATTAATGGGGTCAGGAGCGGTTTTTACTGATTTTTTTGCCAACTGGTGTGAGCCATGTAAAAATATTGCGCCTTATATTGAAGAAATCGCTGACGGCAATGAGTCAGTGAAGGTATTAAAAGTGGATATCGAATTACCAGGCATGAAAGAGTATGTAAAAAGCCTTGGTGTAGGTAGTATTCCAACTATTTTTGTTACCAAAGATGGTTTTACATTGGCTCGAAAATCAGGCGCAATGACAAAACAAGAACTAAAAAACCTAGTGGAAAAGCTGAACTAAAAGTTATTAATGATAACCAGGTGAATCGACGCACCTGGTTATTTGATAAGTGCCTTTTCTGAAAATAACACATTGTTCCAAAGTGTTATTTTTTTATGTTTCTAACTTTACTTATTATTTGTTCTTTTCCTTCATCTACCGCTAATGAAACAATACCTGAACCTACAGTTATTTTTGAAAGAAAAAGCCATATGTATATTTCAACACTAATCATTAATATAAATTGGGTTGCTTTAAAAAATACATAGAGAAAAATTAATGTGTTTAAAAAATAAATAAGTATTGAGTTATCAATAATATTATTATTCACCCATAATAAGATTAAAAAAATCACAGATCCAAAAAATGCCCGGATGCCTGACGATGCTCTACTTATTTTAAATTCATCTATTTTTTCATTTGCAAAACCAATAAGTGATCTTGGATTTATGCTTTTTATTTGTTTTATCATTTTTAAGTCCTGATTTTTAAATTGAATAATTTTATTTTTCTCGGCGAAAATCGCCGAAAATACCCATTGTGTTGCCTCCTCAGTCCTTCCATAAACCTTTCCATTTGGAATTTCCGCAGCAAGAACAAAAGTAGAAGCGGCCATCACTACGGATTGTTTCACATTTATATTTGTGTCCAAAGAAAAAACAGCGAATTGTCATGTTGTTAATCCATAAAAAGTGGTATTATTTAAAGGCAATAATTTAACACAAAATATATTAAAAATCAAAAATAAGTCATGCTTAATAAAAAGGAATTAAAATGCTGTTACATGTTATACCTCGCCTGTATTGCGAGATGGATCAAAAGAGATTTTGTGATTTGATTGATGTTCGTATTGTAGAATTAGATCTGTTGCTTACTGAAGGAAAAGAGTTAAAGGTAGGTTATCCTTATCCAAACAAGCGATACACTGTTGTTTGTTCGAAAAAAAATCGAAAAGCAATGTGTGGCATCCTAGTTAATACTGAAAAAGAGCTGGAAAAATGCACCGTAATAACCAGATGGCGGATCATGGATGAGAATACTTGTGAGTTTTACATTGCAGAGCATCATGTTATTCATCACATACTGGACCATGATTTTGAGGCAATAACGGATGATATGATCCAATGGGGTGCGATGAGTGAGGGGCTTGGTGGATGGAAGGAACGATGGCCAGAGCAAATGAAAGGAATGACTCCTGCTTTAGCACAACCGAGATTTGATATAAACGATATCGTAAGACAGGGTGATATCCGTGATACCGTTGATGAGGAGGGAAGGGTTGTTAAAAGAATAGAACACTTTTATGTTCATACAGTTGAAACCGAGCGATTGATGACCTCAAAACTAGGTACGTCTATTCCAGGCGAAGACAGTATCATGTTTGTTTAGTGTATTTGCGAATAGAAAATAACTTTGATATAATTTGTTCATGTGTTTAAGCAAGGACTTGATATGCAAGAACAAAAATTATTGGTTGATGAATTAAAAGAACCATTAAAAAAATCATATCTTCGTTGGAATGCATTACTCGAATTAAATGATATAGAACTTTCAAAAAACAATAGGGTGTTGTCATTTAACACAGAAAAAGAATTTTATGAAACTGGGTTTAGTCTTTGGATAGAAAAGACTGAATTTGATAAATTTGAAAACTTGTTAAGTTCTGCAACACCTGATCATGAACTCCTCGAAAGAAAAATACGTAAAATCAATTACAAATCAGAATTAAATACCGCAAATATGTTGTTAAGGGCAAAAGACACCAGAATTATGTTTTGTGTCTTGTTTAATGCTTCGGTTTTTTTATTAAAAAAGAACGATCCAAATGTCTTTCTTCTTATTAAAGATGATTTGGACGAATTATGTAAAATAAGCCAGCGATTCCTTTTGTTAAATCATATTAAGTCAGAATGGGATATGTCTGCTCAAAATATTGTACCTGATGAGATCCATATTAATACAAAAGAGATAAAAATCGAGACATTGCTTGATTTTTTGGTTGCAATAGCAGAAAGACATGCCTTTCTACTGGAAAAATATTATATTGTAAGAGTCAATTACATAGGCAATAAGATCGATTTAACAACACTTTGGCAAAATATTATAGATGAGGGTAAGACTCTGGCCTAGGATCGACCAGAGTTATGTAAATGGGGCTTATTTAACGATATATGTGTTCGATACAAGTGTTGCTATATCTGGACCCTTATAAAATGGGGCGATCCAAATTAATTTATGTTGTTCGCGGTTTTTCCCGTGAGGTTGATTTCTAAAGTGCCCTCGAACCATGTATCGAATATTTCTGCGCTGATAAATATTCCCTTTGGACTCACTTTCCTCGTATACATAAGACTTATCTATGATTATCGGATGAACAGATTCTCCTACCGATGTAATATTTAAACGAGTTGAGTTGTTTAAGGCAGACTTAATTCTTTCTTTTTCTTTTTTATTTCGTTCATTTATAAATGCTGATTCCAATTTAGAGAAATTAGTTTCTTTTTCTGATTTTTCAGCGTGCTCTGACTGTAAATAAAGAATGCTATTGAAAACAACATGAAAAATAAGAAAATACTTATCTAAATATTCTTCATTGATTGTTTTATCTTTTAGCTCAAAGAGTTTAATAATGTCATTAAGTTCTTGTGTTTTATATAATTGGATTTCACTTAGTCTTGTTTTTAACAAATCAGGATTATTAAAATTACTCGATAATCGTTCAGTAATTTCACTAAAGTCATTTTTTTCTGAGTATCTATCTTTAAAGTTTGTCATAAAGTGAATTAATTCTAACTTTAATACATCTGAATCAATGCTTTTTTGTAATAGTTCGGTTAATGTATCTATTGTGCTTGCTGAAACATCTTGGAGCGCAGCTGTTCTTTCTTTTTCATATGCTTGATTAATTAGTTCTGAAACCATTAAACCTTTTGATACGTCAAATGTAACACTAAACATATTTATTAATAAGCGTTCAACTGAATCACCTAATAAAAAATACACTGAAATTATTAATTCTGTTGCTCCGTGTTCTTGTTTGATTTTCTGTAGTACGCAGGATAAAGATGCTGCGTTATTGATGTTGTTAAATCCATAGGATGAATATGAACTTGTTCTTTCTGCATATAAAACATTACATGCTTGCAACAACTCATCTTCATTGTAAATAAATTCACAACATGGAAAAGGAATGTTTAAAAAAGATGAATCTGTATCCATATTTGTTTCTTTTAGGCAGGAAACTAAGTTTTTGCTAAAAACAAATGTCTTTTTTCCATTGTAAATATAATTAACTAAATCAAGATATTCTTTTTTTGTAACCCTTTCTTGAGCTTGCTTGTGTTGTTTCATTCCTGCAAGCAATACGCTAGTTAGATGTGAATTATCGCTTTTATTGAGGGCGCTCACCATTCTGCTGATAATTAATTGCATCTTTGAATCAAAAAAATCATTAAAACAAAAATCGTTAGAGGATAACTCTGAGATATATGAGCTATTATCTTTCGAGTATTCACCATAGTTTATGGGTGTGAACTTATCTATTCTTTGAATAAGTTTTTTATCGTTATTTGCGTAATGGTCATAAATGGAGAAAACGTGATCTGATGACATGATTAGATTCCTTCACAAAGAGAAGATATTAATATAGTCAAGAAAGATGATTTGGAAAAGCACTAGCCGCCAAGCTAGTGCAAAAAAAGAGATTATAGCTTTGGTATGGAGAAAAACTGCTCGTTTTGAATGGAATAGTATTTATCTGGCAACCACTGATCACATAGATCAGTAATTTGCTGATCTGTTGTATTTTCAGTAAACAGTGTTTTAAACAAATCATCTAGATCGCCAGTGATTAGATCGCCATCTTTGTCTCGCCACTGATCATCCTGATCAAGAATAACCTCAAACCCAAGATCATTTGTTGCGAAGTCAGCAATGGCTTGTTTATTCCATTGTTTTAAGATGAGGTCGGTTAGTTTTTGGATGACATCGGTAAATGGATGAATAATGATATCACTCGCTGTAATAACTATTTCGTCAGTTAATAGCAATAAAGATGAAGGAATACTTTCTTTAAATACGAATGCGTTTTTGGCATCAAAAGAATGCGTATTTTCGATGGTTCGGAATCCGTTTGAAATGGAGAATAATATTTTTCCTGACATTTTGTTTTCCTTTTTATCTAGAAATTCTATTTATCACCGGCCGAGCATAACTTATTAAAAACCTATTCTGCTGAATAGCACTTGGCCACTTCTTCAACCCATCCTGAATCCAAAATGAATCCATATCGAAAAGGCTGAAATTTTCTTACTTCTTTTATCAAGTCAATTACCCCCCCCTAAATCATGGCTGATTTAGGGGGTGCTTAAATTTAGAGAAAACGGAGAAACAGTCCGAATGGCTAAATTTTTGATCACCGGACTATTAGGCGTCCAGTAACTCGGCAGAAAGACACTGCCACTACGAACTAGGTTTTGTATAAAAC
>Ga0183099_1000124_pt1 | contig 75709 bp, 65 predicted proteins | sample Biomet1_FD_127788 | JGI IMG/M metagenome (GOLD analysis project Ga0183099, IMG submission 127788) | Microbial communities from bioreactor (seeded with anoxic lake sediment) at LBNL, California, USA - Biofuel metagenome 1 | ecosystem: Engineered > Bioreactor > Anaerobic > Unclassified ...
TTTATCACGGAGGTTATAAACCTCTAAATAGCTTTACAAATCGCGGTATGATCTACTAGGATACCCTTATTACATCATGCCCGGCATGCCCATGCCGCCGCCCATGCCGCAGCCACAGCTGCTGCTGCAGGATCTGCTTTTTCTGGTTTATCAGCTACAAGAGTTTCTGTAGTCAATACCATTGCTGCAATGCTTGCTGCGTTTTGGAGAGCTGAACGAGTTACTTTAGCTGGGTCAACGATACCAGCTGCGATCATGTCGATGTATTCGCCAGTCAATGCGTTAAAGCCAATTCCTTTGCCGCCTTTTTTGACGTTTTCGACTACGACAGCGCCTTCAAGGCCTGCGTTGTTAGCAATCTGACGAACTGGTTCTTCAATCGCACGTTTTACGATATCGACGCCAGTCTTGACATCGCCAGTTGCTTCAATTGCATCAAGTGCAGATAAGATGTCGATGAACGTTGTACCGCCGCCTGCGACAATACCTTCTTCAACAGCTGCACGCGTTGCATTCAAAGCATCTTCGATGCGAAGTTTCTTATCTTTCATTTCAACTTCAGTTGCAGCGCCGATTTCAATTACAGCTACACCGCCAGCAAGTTTTGCCAAACGTTCCTGTAATTTTTCTTTATCAAAATCAGATGTAGTTTCTTTGATCTGTTTTTTGAGCTGTTCAACACGAGCGTTGATTTCAGTTTTATCGCCAGCACCGTCAACAATTGTCGTTTCTTCTTTCGAAGCACGGATCTGACGAGCACGGCCAAGATCTTCGATTTCAACGCTTTCGAGTTTACGTCCAAGTTCTTCCGTAATCACATTACCACCAGTTAAGATAGCAATGTCTTCGAGCATAGCTTTACGACGGTCACCAAAGCCTGGAGCTTTTACAGCAACTGCTTTAAAGGTACCGCGAAGTTTGTTGACTACGATGGTAGCTAAAGCTTCTCCATCTAAGTCTTCCGAGATGATCATGAGCTCTTTGCCCTGTTTAACAACTTTTTCTAAGATTGGTAAAATGTCAGCAATTGCCGAAATTTTACGGTCCGTGATCAAGATGTATGGATCGTTTAAGACAGCTTCCATTTTATCGGTATCCGTAACCATGTATGGGGAAATATAGCCGCGATCGAACTGCATACCTTCTACAACAGAAAGGTTTGTGTCCATGCTCTTGGATTCTTCAACGGTGATAACGCCGTCTTTACCAACTTTTTCCATAGCTTCTGCAATCAATGTACCAACTTCTTCATCTGCTGAAGAAATCGATGCAACCTGTGCAATAGCCTCCTGGCCTTCTACCTTTTTCGCACTGTTTTTGATTTCAGTAACCAAAGTTTTTACAGCGAGTTCAATCCCTTTTTTGATGATCATTGGGTTTGCGCCAGCTGCAACATTGCGCATACCTTCGTGAATCATAGCCTGTGCTAATAAAGTAGCAGTTGTAGTACCGTCACCGGCAATATCATTTGTCTTCGTTGCTACTTCTTTAACGAGCTGTGCGCCCATATTTTCAAACGGGTCTTCCAATTCAATATCGCGAGCGATGGTTACGCCATCGTTTGTGATTGTTGGAGCACCGAATTTTTTTTCAAGAACGACATTTCTGCCTTTTGGTCCCAAGGTCACTTTTACAGCGTTTGCTAATGCATCAACGCCTCTTCCTAAAGCACGACGTGCTTCTTCGTCAAACAAAATCTGTTTAGCCATGTATATTACCTCCTAAATTTATCTGTTCGCCTTCGTTATTTAGAATTATTCAACAATCGCTAAGATGTCGCGTTCGCTGACAATCAAATAATCTTTGCCATCCACTTTGACTTCAGTACCGGCATACTTGGAGAAAATAATGTTGTCGCCAGCTTTTACATCCAAAGCTACTCTTTGACCATTGTCAAGAACTTTGCCTGTACCAACTTCTACAACTTTGCCCTTCTGCGGTTTTTCTTTAGCAGTATCCGGTAATACGATCCCGCTGGCGGTCTTTACGTCGCCTTCTGAAACTTCAATGACAACTCTGTCACCCAATGGCTTAATCATTTTATCTTCCTCCCTGTATTTGTAAATCTTTTTTGTTAGCACTCTCTTTATCTGAGTGCTAACTACAGTTCTTATCATATATAATTTCGGGCAAAAAATCAAGTACTATTTTGGTAAATAGGGTCTTTTCCGACAAAAATGATGGGGGAATTTCTTATGTTTCTCCCATCATTTCGCCAAAACCAAATCAACCTTTATTTTTTAGTGCCGAGCGAATAATCGATTCTGCAACATCTTTGATACTCTTGCGCTTTGCCATACTATACTGTTGAATGCGCCGATATGCTTCGGATTCAGTAAGCCCATAGGCGTCCATCAAAATTCCCTTGGCCCGGTCTAACGTTTTGCGCATTTCCAGGGAATTCTTGATATTGTCCAATTCGCTTTCAAGTTGCTGCATTTCCTGAAAACGCGACAAGGCGATTTCCATTGCCGGAAAAAGATTGCTTTCCTTCACTGGTTTTACCAAATAAGCGAGTACGCCAGAGTCTTTGGCCCGTTCTACGATTTCAGGCTGACTAAAAGCCGTCAATAAAAGGACAGGTGCCAATTTTTCATTGGAAATGACTTTCGCCGCAGCAATCCCGTCCATTTCCGGCATTTTTATATCCATGATGACCAGGTCCGGATGGTATTTGCGTGTAAGCTCGACGGCCTTATAACCATCGATTGCTTCACCAACAATTTCATGACCGGCTTCTTCTAATAACTCTTTCAAATCCATACGGATAATGGATTCATTATCGGCAATAACAAGTTTTAAATTTTTCATGCGTTTATACCTCTCTTTCTATGCTGCGGGGAATCGTAATTTTGGCATGGGTACCATGTTCGCTATATAAGCCAAAGGTGCCTCCCATATCATCTTCGACGAGGGTTCGAACAATTTGCAGTCCCAGCGATCTTGAGTGTCTGGCATCAAAATTTTCCGGCAAACCGTCTCCATCATCAAAGAGGTCGAGAAAATACTCTTCTTCTGTCTTTTTAATATCTAAACCTATAATGCCTTTTGGTTTTCCAACAAAAGCATGCTCAATGGAATTTAAAATGAGCTCATTTACAATCAACGCGAGATTACTAGCCTGCGCCGATGGCAAAATAATATTAGGTCCGGTAAAGCGCGTTTCCAGTTTGAATTCAGGATCGAGCATATTTTGACTGATCAGATCCAAAATATTTTTTGTCACTTCAACTACATTGATATATTCTGCATCTTGCTGCGACAAAAACTCGTGCACTACAGATATGCTGAGGATGCGGTTAACGCTCTCTTTAAGCGCCGCCTTGACCTCTGCCGACTTTGATCGCCGTGACTGGAGCCGCAGGAGGCTGGCAATCGTCTGCAAATTATTTTTGACTCGATGGTGGATTTCCTGAATGACCGCAGATTGGATCTGTATTTCTTTATCTTTCATCCGAACTTCTGTAACGTCTGAGGTAATGACGACCCGGCGAAGCAGCGCACCGCCATCAATAATCGGTATATTGCGCTGTACGAGGATAAGCCCCCCGGCTTCGAGTTCTTTTTCATGTGGATGCTGACTGACGATGGTCTCTTTGGTAATATGCATCGTCAACTGACGATCGAACATGTGAAAACCGATGAGATGTGCTACGCCCAAGACCTTATAGATTCGCACAGATGCCGTATTGGCAAAGATAATGCGGTTATGCTTATCTGTTATGATGATTCCATCGCTGGCAGAAAGCGGCCTGTATAGTTCAGGATCCAGTGGTTTTCTGGCATTGACTAGAATAATCTGTGCCGTTTGTAAAATTTGCGCATAGACGTCTGGTGTAAAATCATCTGAATTCGTAGCAAAGCTTACGACACCAATCACTTCTGAACCATCATGTATCGCATATGTATACATATCGATCATATAACCCCAATCCCACTCCCGTTTGCCTTGCATCTGGCGGCCAGTGGACATGGTGGCCCAAACAATAGGCTCTTCCTGCTTTCGAATCAAACATCCAGCTTCGTTCAATGAAGCGGTACTAAAGGTTGTATGTGGTTTGATATGTGTCAGCACCAAAAGCTTATCGGCTTCTTTTGCCTTAACGTAAACACTCAAATGAGCATGTGCCAAATCGGCAACAAGCGGGAAACTGACGCTCATCCGTTTGATGATTTCCCTTTGCATGGCAGTTAAATTCGAGAACTTCTGGCAATACTCCGTCAATGTTTTCATTTGTGCCCTCCATTCATAACTAAAATCTATTTTCAACCTGCTTCTTGTATAATCCTTTCTTTTTATAGGAAAATATTTTATACAAAAAAAGAACGAGCTTATCTCACCATCTCTAAGACAGGTTTTTTAAACCCGCTGATAGCAGTAAACTCATTCTTCATTGAATGATTACGTTTCTTTATTTGTAAGCTGCAGTCCCGGCACTGCATTCAAATACAGATCCGAGAATTGTTTTGCCTGACTCTGGTAATACGCCCGGCAGCCAATCATTGCGGCATTGTCTGTACATAAAATACGATCTGGATAGTAAAAATGAATATTCTCTTTATCTGCAGCTTGGCGAAGACAGTCCTCCAAGGAGCTGTTCGCCGCAACGCCTCCGGCTAAAACAAGCGTATCAAGCCCAGCTTGCCGCACAGCTGAAATAGCTTTGCTCACTAAGATATCAACTACAGCTTTTTGAAAAGAAGCTGCAACGTCGGCTTTGTTTATCGCAAGGCCCTTTTGTTCAGCATTGTGCAAATAGTTGATGACGGCTGATTTTAATCCGCTGAAACTAAACTCATAATTTCCTTTTTCCTTCAATGCCTGCGGAAAATCGATTGCGTCGGGGTTACCTTCGCGTGCCAGCTTATCGATTTGAGGCCCACCAGGATATGGAAGGCCCATTACTCTGGCCACTTTATCAAAAGCCTCGCCCGCGGCATCATCGCGTGTCTGCCCGATCAAGGAGAAAGAATTATACTCTTTCATATGTACCAAAGATGTATGCCCGCCAGAAACCACTAAGGCAACAAATGGCGGTTTTAGTTCCTTATGCGCCAAAAAATTGGCAAAGATATGTCCTTCCAAATGGTTTACGCCAATAAGTGGAACATCCAAGGAAAATGCCAGTGCTTTTGCCGCCGAAACGCCAACTAACAAAGCACCGACAAGGCCTGGTCCATAAGTTACGCCAATTTGATCAATATCGGTAAGTTCTACTTTTGCCTGCCGCAGAGCTTCATCAATGACCGGCATAATATTTACAATGTGCTTTCTAGACGCAATTTCCGGCACAACACCACCAAACTTTTGGTGAACCGGTATTTGTGTCGAAATGATGTTAGACAATACCGTGCGTCCTCCGACTAACACAGCCGCCGAAGTTTCATCACAACTTGATTCAATCGCCAGCGTCAGACATTCTCTTTCTTCCTTCAAAACAAATCCTCCATTTAGTGCATCCATTTATAATTTCGTCAGCCACATAATCATGGCTGCCTCGCCATTGTCTTGGTAATAGCCCGGACGCAGGCCAACACTTTTAAAGCCAAGCTTTTCATATAATGCGATTGCCGCCGTATTAGACGGTCTGACTTCCAGTGTCATTGCACTAGCGCCAAGCGTCTTTACGATTTGCATCAATTCTCGCAGCAAGGTGAGTCCGACACCCTTACCACGATAGCTTGGCGCTACCGCTACATTTGTTATCTGGGCTTCATCAAAAAGCACCCAAGTCCCAGCGTAACCAATGACTTTATCTTCATCTAAGACAAGCAGGTAATACGCTTTGTCATTTACGGCTTCTTCCCAAAAAGACTCCCTTGACCACGGCATACCAAACGAAGCTTTTTCGACTTCTTCAACAGCCGCAGCATCTTCTGTCGTCATTTTCTTGAAATGAAGCTTCATTTTGCCGCCTGCTCTTGCTGACGTTTTTCCCATAAGACTTCGGCTTCTGATCGCCGTATATAAACTGGCTCGATTTCCATCAGATTGTCTATCTTTTGGTCCGCGAGTTTTTTTAGACCAACATAAGCTACGTTAGCACCACGAGGCATTACCGTATGCGGCAATGCAGCTACGATATTTTCACCGGCAGACTGCACTTGACTCATGTTTTTTTGCACAACATCGCCAATCAGTACCACTTTTTTATCAAACTGCTGACACTTACCCAAGATATTTTCAAAGGAATCTACGGTAACAGCTTCTACTTCTTTCATTATACCATCTACATACTCATATATCGCAACGTAGGCATTTCCTTTTTGCGCATCGAGCAAAGCAGCTATGTACACGCCCGGAACCGGATAGTGATACGCCATCGCCTCTAAGGTAGACACTCCGATAATCGGCAAGGACAGAGCATACGCCATACTTTTTGCAGCCGCAAGGCCAATGCGCAGGCCCGTAAAAGATCCTGGACCAATGCTCACTGCAATTGCATCCAAATCTTGTTTTTTTACTTTTGTCATCTCTAAAATCTGTGCAATATGAGGCATCAAGACCTCAGAATGGGTTAATTTCGTCTGCAAGGTAAGTTCTCCCAGCAGCTTATCGGCAGAAGCAATGGCTACACTTGACACCATTGTCGCCGTATCGAGGGCTAATATAGGCACGATGTTTCCAACTCCTCATATAGATCTTTGTATTTTCCGCCCTTGAGCTCTACGCGAATCTCACGCTGATCTTGCAGTGCGCCTCGCTTTATTTTTATATAGAGCCCTTCTTTGGGCAGACAGTCTGGAAACTTATCCGGCCATTCAATGATGACAATACCATCTGCAGCCTCGCTATATTCATAAAAACCTATTTCGTCGAGCTCTTCTTCCTGCTCTAGTCGATAGAGATCAAAATGATAAATCGGACAATCGCCCTGATATATATTCATTAAGTTGAACGTGGGGCTCGTTACCGGCTCTTTTACTTGCAGCTGGGCAGCAAAACCCTGCACAAACAACGTTTTCCCCGCACCCAAATCGCCTTCCAGCAAGATTGTCATTCCTGGTTTCATTGCGGCAGCAAGCTTTTGCCCGAACTGATACGTCTGCTTAGGATTGTTTGTATTTATTTGGAACATACTGATAAACCTTTCTAAAATAAAATCTTATCTTAAGATTAAATTGTATCACATATTCCCTTATAAATAAACTTCATCTAAAGTCTTTTCATATAATCGATAATAATTATTAATTGATAATTTTAATTAAATAACTAAGATTCATGCTGAATTTTAAAGATAATCGAAGGAAACATACTGCTAAACGGAAATATTGCCCATTTTTGCTAATTTCCATTCGTTCCCTCTTTCGTTATACTTAGGACATAGCCAATACCGCAGAGCACTCGAAAAGCGGTACGGTCCGAATATATAAATAATAACTGGAGGGTTTTTAAATGAAAAAATTTGTTTGCAGTATTTGTGGTTATGTACATGAAGGAGATAGCGCACCAATTGAGTGCCCGATCTGTAAAGCTCCTGCATCTAAATTCGTAGAACAAAGCGGCGAAATGGTTTACGCTGACGAACATCGTGTCGGCATCGTAGAAGGTCTTGACCCGCAAATCATAGAAGGTCTTCGTCAAAACTTCACCGGCGAATGCACCGAAGTTGGTATGTACTTAGCAATGGCTCGTGTAGCTGATCGCGAAGGCTATCCTGAAATCGCTGAAGCTTTCAAACGCTATGCATTTGAAGAAGCTGATCATGCTTCCCGTTTCGCTGAAATGCTCGGAGAAGTCGTAACATCGAGCACGAAAAAGAATCTTGAACTTCGCGTTGCTGCTGAACATGGCGCTTGCGCTGGCAAAAAAGAATTGGCAACACTTGCTAAACAGCAAAATCTTGATGCAATCCATGACACGGTTCATGAAATGGCTAAAGACGAAGCTCGTCATGGCTGTGGATTCAACGGCTTACTCAAACGTTACTTCGCTAAATAAGTATTACATAAAACGGCTGCATTTGTTTGCAGTCGTTTTTTTATAAAAATTTTCTTTGCACAAAAACAGCCGTCAGCAATCGTTAAAATCGCTGACGGCTTGTTTTTTTATTCATCAACCTAAGCCGACGTATACTCTGACATCAATTCCATCACAATCAAAATCGATGACAATGGTTTGTGGAACAGGCAGCGTTGCCTGTCCGCCATTGCCCATCATAAGGGTCGGCGGTGATATATCGAGCCCATTGATGTCCATTTTAGTAAATTGCGTACATGCATTGGCGCAGACCATATTGCCCATTTCAGAAATAGCACTCTGGGCTAACTTATCAAACTCCGTCACTTCCATGCCCATCATCATCTTAGAAGCAAACTTCTTGGCATTATCAAAGCTCATCCCCAATAAGATGACACCTTTCAAGCTGCCAAGCATAGCTATGTTGAGCAGTACTCCGTCGTAATCAAAAGTTGAACTTCCCAAAGATACCTTCTTCTTTTCAATGCTTTGAAAGCCAATTTGCGGTAAAATTTCCGAAAACGCTGTCAAAATTGGATTGATCATGTTTACATCCATAATGTCGACCCCTTTTTAAAGCCCACACCTAAGAAAATTTCTCCATATTCAGTTTCGGCTAAAGATTTTTGTATTTTAACGCTAGGGCTTACCAGCTCAGCTGAATTCCCGTGGAATATGCTTGGCGGTGAAACCCTGAGACCAAGTGCTTTTTCTTTTTTGTTGAGCATGGAGCATGCTATTCCGCCGATGATATTAGCAAGTTCAGCAACCATGGCCAAAACTTCCTCATCATTTTTCGGTGGACGGCGCAAAATAGATTCTGCAATTTTATTTGCAACATCAGATGATAAATCCATGATCATTGTACCAGTATATTGCCCGATAATCCCAATTACCGTCGTTACGCCTTTTGATTTATAAGGATCTTCGATTTCTGCATCATCGATATAGGATACCGGCGTTTTTGCCATGCGTGTGAGATTTTGTGCCAAAGCTTCCTTAAAGGTCTCAAGACCACGTGTCATCAACTCCTGAAAAAGCGTATCTGGTGATAACACCTTACGAATGACTTCATACAAGGTCTCAGCCTCTACCGGCTTTTGCACATAACCACAAACACCTATGCGTTTGGCTTCCATTTCAGTTTCTTCATCTTTCATCGAACTAGACAAGATGATCTTTGCTTTGGGATCTTGACGAAGAAGCGCTCGGCTTACCTCAAACCCATCATTTTCCGGCATAGCAATGTCCATAGTAACAATATCCGGCTTGGTTGCCGCATAAGTTTCCAACGCTGCTTCAAGCGAATCCGCTTCGCCAACGACTTCATAACCGCCGTCCGTCAAAGTTTCCGCAATAAGCGTCCGGGAAAATGGAGAATCATCAACAATCATAATTTTAACCGTCATAAAATCCACTCCTTCAAATTGATGTCTATTAAACGGAAGTCACTTTTCACCATCACCTGTAAAAATGTATCTAACCTCCATAAGAAAGTTCCGCTCCACTGGTCTTTCGCCAACCGCAAAATAAAATACGAGCTGCACGCGCAGAGGATTGGTTTCTATTGATATATATTCGCCAAAAATTGTTCTTTTCCTTTTAATTTCTAGCAATTACTTCATAGACTTTATCGAATCAAGCATGGTTAAAATATCTTGTCCATATGTCTTTCCCGGAACGGCCCATTTGCCATTGAGCCCCGCCCACGTTGTCACTTCACCAAAAATATCCGGCCTTTTTTCCTTCAGCAGCATATATCTTGTATCCACCAAAACTTGGCGTGGGGGCCTTGTCGAAGCATATGCCAAAAGATGCTGCACATGGGCACGAACCCCTTCTCTTGGCGAAGAAAAATAATTGCCTTTTACGCCATTTCCCGTCGTCCCCAAACCACAATAGTTATTTTGTTCCGGAACAACATCACCGCCATAGGAAAAACAGCCCGTTTCTTTTATTGCCTGGCAAAGAGCCAAATCTGCTCGAACTTCTTCTATTTGTCCTTCTTCGTAATAAAATCGAACTAAGTCTTCTACCGTGCAGTTCAATTTTGGATTTGGATTTCTCTTTTTGATATATTCCACCATTTTTGCCTGTGCAACTTCTGCCCTGCCTAAAATAGCAACTTCATTTTGATTTTGGACAGGCTGTTCTTTTTTTTGCATATGGAGATAAAAAATGCCCAGAGCAGCCAACAAGAAAAATATGGTTAATATTAGCTTATACTTGCTAAACTGCTCTTTTTTCTGCCGTCTCATCTTCATAACCCTCAGTTCGTAAAATTGCCCGGGAAATCATTTACGCTTTCATTCGATTTATTGCACTGATCAAAGCTTTTACCGAAGCCGTAATGATGTCTGTGTCCATCCCGGCACCCCAAACCATTTCCCCATCCTTGCTATTGATTCCGATATAAGCCATAGCCCGCGAAGACGAGCCTATTTCAAGTGCGTGTTCACTATAGGCAAGATTTGAATATTCAATAGCTAAGTTGCTTTGAATCGCATTGCTGACTGCATCTAATCGACCATTTCCCTTACCGCTGAAAACGACTTCTTTACCATCTACTTCAAGATGGACATCGCCTGTCCTCGTTCCGTCCGGTTCCTTTTTCAAAAGGAAATCAATCAATTTCACCGGTGCTTCGACATTGACATATTCAGCCTGGAAAATCTGATAGATCTCATCTGCCAGTAATTCTTTATGCTTATGATCTGATACATTCTTCACGCAATAGCCAAAATCCTCCCGCATTTTCTTTGGCATATCCAGCCCATATTTTTGCTCCATAATATAGGCCACGCCGCCCTTGCCCGATTGACTATTGATGCGAATGACATCACCGTCATATTGGCGGCCAACATCTTTGGGATCGATAGGAAGATATGGTACGCTCCAGCCAAGATCGCCGCTTTCTTCTCTGTATTTCATTCCTTTTGAAATAGCATCTTGATGAGATCCTGAAAAAGCTGCAAAAACAAGTTGTCCAGCATAAGGCTGGCGCATATAGACCGGCATGCGCGTGACTTGTTCATACATCGCAATCAATTCTTGCATATTGGAAAAGTCCAGTTTAGGATCTACACCCAAGGCGAACATGTTCATTGCGATCGTAATGATATCTGCATTACCCGTCCGTTCTCCATTGCCAAACAAAGTGCCTTCAATGCGGTCTGCACCGGCTAAAAGCCCCATTTCCGCATCGGCAACCCCACAGCCTCTATCATTATGCGGGTGCAAGGATATCACAACGTTTTCACGATACTTCATATGTTTTGACATATAGGCAATCTGGGCTGCGTAAATATGCGGCATAGACATTTCAACGGTCACTGGCAAGTTAATGATTGCTTTGCGCTTTGCCGTTGGCTGCCAAACATCGAGTACCGCATTGCAAACGTCCAAGGCATACTCCACTTCAGTACCGGTAAAGCTTTCTGGCGAATATTCAAAGCGGTAATTTGCACCGGCTTTTTCTGTAAGTTCTTTTAAAAGCTTGGCACCCTGGACTGCGATTTGTTTTATTTCTTCTTTTGACTTTCTAAAGACTTGTTCTCTTTGTGCCAGCGAAGTCGAATTATACACATGTACGACAGCATTTTTTACACCGTCTAAGGCCTCAAATGTTTTTTTGATGATATGTTCTCTAGCCTGCGTCAAAACCTGCACCGTCACGTCATCCGGAATCAAATGATCTTCAACGAGCTTACGCAAAAAGATATATTCCGTTTCCGAAGCAGCCGGAAATCCCACCTCAATTTCCTTAAAACCAATTTTTACAAGCATCTTAAAAAATTCGATCTTTTCATCTAAGCTCATCGGAATGATAAGCGATTGGTTTCCATCACGCAGATCCACACTACACCAAATCGGCGCCGTCTCCGGATATTCCTTGCTGGTCCAGCTCATATCAAGTTGCGGCGGTAAAAAATAGCCTTTTTTATACTTTTTGTAATCCATCATACATATCACTCCTATTATTTTGATAAAAAAATAAAAGCCCCTCATCTCAAAAGAGACGAAAGACTTTGCTCACGTGTTACCACTCTAGTTCACAACTATACGTTGTGCGCTCAATTAGATACGGACTTATGCAGCCTTATATCCTCCTGTTTTAACGGCCAGGTCCCCGGCGTAGCCTACTCATTGGTTTCAGCTAGCTGCTTCAAGGCGAGTTCAAATCCATTTTGCTCCTGCTTCTCACCAGCCAGCAGTTCTCTGAAAGCATCCTGAACTCTACTATTCCTCTTCTACACATTTCCCTATATCTCCTATAGAGTAACACAGCTAGACATTTTATGCAAGTATATGGTTATTTTTTTATTTTTATGTAAACAATATAAGAATACGCCTTTTCTAAAAGTGCAAACAGACAAAAGCTCCTCGCAGTATACGAGAAGCTTTTTCATCTATGCTTTATGAAACTTTACACTTTCACGCTCTTTGTCGCATCGATTTTGCATTGCTGCCCCTCCGGCTTTATTGCCGGTTTTTGGAGCTTTTTCTTGTTTTTGTGTTCTTCGTAACGGCGACGGCCTTCTTCAAAAGCAGCTTTCACCTCTTCTGTATCAAGCAGCAATGGCGGCACCGATTTTGGCTTGGCATTACGATCAAGCGCAACCATCGTAAAGTAAGCCGAAAGTGCTCTTTGCGGCTTGCCTTCATGCTGCAAGTCTTCGACTTCTACATTGACAGCAACTTCCATTGAACTGCGTCCAACGAAAACAATAGCCGCTGTACAGACAACGAGATCTCCAATCAAAATCGGCAGATGGAATTCAAGTTCATCAACTCTGGCTGTAACAACATTAGAGCGCGCATACCGCCGTGCAGCCGCATATGCCGCCGAATCCATCATCTTCATGATTTCTCCGCCATGCACGTTACCAGCCACATTCGCCTGACTTGGCATCATTACCTCACTGATTATAATTCGATTTTCTTTTGCACTACAACTCATATATTACAACCTCCTTAAAATGCCTGACGTTTATCTTTCTCTTTCGTCTTCGCATCTTTTATGCTATTGTACCATGTTTCAATTCAGAGTAAAACAAGAAAAATGCACACCTGCCAGCAAGCACTCAGCCGCAGACAGGCGTGCATTTTGTTATTTTACTCGAAAGTCAAGTTGATCGTTTGTCACAGCAATTTCAACGACATCGCCCTCTTTGACGTTTCCTTTAATGATTTCCTTGCTAAGTTCAGTCTCCACCTTGTGCGATAAAAGCCTCTTCAACGGCCGTGCACCATAGCTTGGGTCAAATCCCTGCTCTGATAAGAGCTCTAAAACTGCCTCGGTCCACGTAAGGCTTATTTTCACTTGATGCTCCAAACGCTTATTGAGTCCTTGCAGCAAGATGCCCGCAATCTGTTTGACTTCCGCTTTGCCAAGGCCCTTAAAGACGATACTGTCATCAATTCGGTTCAAAAATTCCGGCCGGAAATAGTTGCGCAGGATTTCCCTGACAGAAGCTTCCGCTTCAGCAAAATCTGCCGCATTGAGAATTTCTTGCGAGCCAAGATTCGAGGTCATGATAATGACCGTGTTCTTAAAGTTCACAACGCGGCCTTTACCATCGGTCAAGCGACCATCATCGAGAATTTGCAGCAAGACATTGAATACATCCGGATGTGCTTTTTCGACTTCATCGAGCAAGATTACGCTATAAGGACGTCGTCTGACAGCTTCGGTAAGCTGACCGCCTTCATCATAGCCGACATAACCAGGAGGAGCACCGATCAAGCGCGCAACCGAATGTTTTTCCATATATTCGCTCATATCGAGTCGAATGATGTTGCGTTCATCATCAAATAAGACTTCTGCCAAAGTTTTGGCAAGTTCTGTTTTACCGACACCTGTCGGCCCCAAGAAAATAAAGGAACCGATTGGGCGATTGGGATCTTTTATACCAGCTCTAGCACGAATGATCGCCTCACTGACTACTCGAACCGCTTCATTTTGGCCAACTACACGTTCATGCAAAACATCTTCCAAATGAACGAGCTTTTCTCTTTCTCCGGTCAGCATCTTCGTCACCGGAATCCCCGTCCAGCGGCTGACGACTTTAGCGATATCTTCTTCGCCGACTTCTTCTTTTAAGAGCTGCGAATCATTGGCCTTCTCGGCCAAAGCTTGTTCGTGTTCCTGCAATTGTTTTTGGAGTTCTGGCAACTTACCATATTTGAGCTCAGAGAGCTTATTTAAATCATAATTCCTTTCCGCTGTCTCCATTTCACCTTTGAGTGCATCAATCTCTTTCTTGATTCCACGCACGCGCAAGATGGACTGTTTTTCGGTTTCCCATCGGCTCTGCAGCTCTTTTTCTTTCGCCTGCAAAACTTCTTTTTCTTTTAAAATCTGTTCAAGTTTTGCCTTAGAACCCTCATCGGTTTCTTTTTTTAAGGCTTGCTCTTCAATCTGCAGCTGCATGACTTTGCGTTTGACTTCGTCGAGCGGCGCCGGCATGGACTCGATTTCTGTCCGCAGCTTTGCTGCCGCCTCATCAACAAGATCGATTGCCTTATCTGGCAAAAAACGATCGGATATATATCGATCGGATAATACAGCTGCCGAAACCAGAGCATTATCGCGAATTCGGACACCATGATGCACTTCGTAACGTTCCTTCAAGCCACGCAAAATTGAAATCGTATCTTCGACCGTCGGCTGCCCGACCATTACGGGCTGGAAACGTCTTTCTAAAGCCGCGTCCTTTTCGATATATTTTCTGTATTCATTCAAAGTCGTTGCCCCGATGCAGCGCAGCTCACCGCGCGCGAGCATCGGTTTCAATATGTTTCCGGCATCCATAGCCCCTTCTGCTGCTCCTGCACCAACAACCGTATGGACTTCATCGATAAAGAGCAGGATCTGTCCTTCTGATTTGGCAATTTCCGTAAGGACCGCTTTTAGTCTTTCTTCAAACTCCCCGCGAAATTTCGCTCCGGCTAGCATCGACCCCATATCAAGTGAATACAAAGTCTTGTTCTTAAGAGATTCTGGCACATCCCCAGCCACGATTCTTCTGGCAAGCCCCTCGACAATAGCGGTCTTGCCTACACCAGGTTCACCAATCAACACCGGATTGTTTTTTGTCCGGCGCGACAGTATCTCAATGGTACGACGAATTTCATCATCTCTGCCAATGACCGGATCAAGTTTCCCCCGACGCGCTGCATCCGTAAGATCCCGGCCGTATTTTTCCAGTGATTTATACCCACTTTCTGGATTATCACTCGTTACATTTTGTTTGCGATTTGTCTTGATCGCGGATTCGATTTTGCTTTTAGTCAAGCCAAACTCGCTAGCCACATCGACCGTATCACGATCGCCGTCTTCCGTAATCGCCAACAAAACATGTTCCGTGCTGATGTATTCGTCTTTCATCTTACCTGCCAGTTCTTCAGCTTTTCCCAAAACGCGAACCATAGCCATGCTCATGCCCAAGCGATCTTGCCCTTTGACACTTGGTATCTTCGCCAAAACCTGTTCAAGGCGTACCTTGATCATCGGCAAATCAGTTTTACACTCTTGGAATATCGTATATAATAAACCCTCTGGTTCTTTGACCAATGCCAATAATACATGTGCCGGCGTTATTTCCTGATGGTAATGCAACGCTGCACTTTGCTGAGCTGTCTGCAATGCTTCCATGACTTTTTGTGTATATTTTTCTTGACCCATAAAAAATTCCTCCTGACCTTCTTTAAAATTCTATTATTTTTTCACAAGTCACCTTCTGTTTTTAATTATAGCCAAAAAGGTCAAAAAGTCAAACATTTTTTGACCTTTTGACTTAATTTTTTTATACACAAAAAAGAAGAGCTAAAAACGTTCTTCAGCCCTTCTTTCTTCACTATATTATTTATAAAAATCTTTACCGTTTTAATTCAATCGTAAACACAGAGCCCTCGCCCTGTCGGCTCACAACGGACAGCTTCCCTTTATGCAAATCAACGATTTCACGAGCAATCGCCAATCCCAAACCATTGCCGCCCGATTCCCTAGAACGCGACTTGTCCACCCGATAAAAGCGATCGAAAATACGTTCCTGGTCCTCTGGTGAAATGCCAATACCTGTATCACCAACGCGCAGCCGTACTTTGCCCTTATCCGCTTTCCCATCGAGTGCGACCGTTATCGTTCCATTTTCAGGTGTATATTTGACCGCATTATCGATGAGGATCTGCATCAGCTGCTTGATTTTTTGTGCGTCCGCCCGAATATCCAAGGACTTCATGTCTCCGCATAAAAGGCGAATATTTTTTCTTGCTGCCAAAGGCTGCATACGCCGAACCGTCTGCTGCAAAAGATCAGCAATATCAAATTTTTCCTTTACCAATGTGAGTTTTTGATTATCACTGCGGGCAACGGTCAACAAATCCGTAACCAGTTTCGTCATTTTTTTGACCTCGTCGCGCACGTCACCAATAACTTGTTTCAAGAAAGGAGCCGTTATCGACGGGTCGTTCTCTAGTACATCCACAGATGCCATGACAACACTCAATGGTGTCCTGAGCTCATGCGAAGCATCCGCGGCGAACTGCCTTTGCTTTTCATAGGCCTCTTTTAAAGGAACAATCGCTTTTCCCGACATCGTATGCCCCATAAGTGCGGCAATAATCAATGCCACAAGCGAAAAAATACCTAACACGACCATCGATTTTCGCAAGCCATTATAGATTGCTGTTACATCTTTCCCCACATAAACTGTACCGATGAGCTCACCATCCATCATGATAGGATGCGCCGTCATCATCAATTTATATTTGAAATTGATTTTCCCTTCCTTGGTAAAAATGGCAACCTCTGCACTCGGTACATTCCAATCATGGATTGCGTCGAGCACAAAGGGTTCCATGGCAAAGGGAGCCCGAGAAAAATTAAGCAAGCGGCCTTCTGTATCAAATACATAAAAAAACATTCGATCTTGGCCATCTTTATATTTTTCACTATCATCTAAAAGCAATTCACGATGCTGAATCAAGAAACTTTGCGCATAAGCTACGTTATTCGCCGTATCTCTGATTTCCCGGGCTTGCTCGGAGGCAATCGACCACTCCATACTTTTATATACGCCACAGACCATGGCCACCAAAAACAACGCCATCATCAGCGAATAAAAAAGTGTCAGTCGACGCCGAATGCGTCTGAACATATTGCCTTCCATTTCATTCAGCCTCCAGCTTATAGCCCACACCACGAATTGTATGAATCATGGTCTGTCCTTCAGCCAAATCCAATTTCTTTCGTAAAAGCTTTACATAAGAATCAATATTATTTGAGCTGACTTCTGATTCAAGTCCCCAAATCCGATCTAAGATGATGTCGCGCGGTACGACAATACCAATGTTTTGCACCAGCAAGTCAAATATCTGAAACTCCCGCGGAGACAATTGAATGACTTGATCTCCTTTGTGGAGAAGCTTCGCCGTGCGATTCAGTGTAAATTCACCGATTTCAATGATTTCCTGCTGGATTTTCTGATTGGTCCGACGACCAAGAGCCCTCAGCCTTGCCAAGAGCTCCACAAATTCAAACGGCTTGACCAGATAGTCATCCGCCCCGGCATCTAGACCCGTAACGCGATCTTCGATCGCATCGCGGGCAGTCAGCATGAGCATTGCTTTCTCGTAATTATTCTCCCGCAAACGACGGCAAACCGAAACTCCGCTTTCTACCGGCATCATCCAATCCAAAATCAAAATATCATAATCGTCATACATGGCATATTCATACGCCATATCGCCGCTCATTACCCATTCTACTGCAATATCATTTTGCTCGAGCATGTATTTTATCAAATTCCCTAATTTTTTATCATCTTCTGCTAACAAAACCCGCATCGACATCAACCTTCCTAAACAAATATACCTCTATTATACTTCCTTTTCCAATAAATACCCACTAAATTCATTAAGTGCTATCAGTATACTTTTTTTTGTTGAAAACTGACTGTAAAAAGACTGCACAATCCTCTTTTTTTCATTATAATAGATAACAGGAAATATCCATTAAACAATTTGAAACGAGGTCCTTTGATGAACGAATGTCATAGTTTTCCAGCGAGCATCGATGCGAACTGCCGTATTTTGATTTTAGGTTCCATGCCCGGTGAAGCTTCTTTACAGCAGCAACAATACTATGCCCATCCACAAAATCGGTTCTGGCCTATGATCTGCAATATCCTAAATAGCTCAACGGTCCCGTCAAGCTATGAAAACCGTTTAAAGCTTCTGTTGGACCACAATATCGGGCTTTGGGATTCGCTGGCTTTTTGCGAACGCTCTGGCAGCCTTGATTCGGCAATAAAAAAAGAACAGCCCAATGACTTCCCTGCACTTTTCAAAAACTATCCACAAATCAAAAAAATTTGTTTCAATGGCGGAAAAGCTTTTCAATCCTTTAAAAAGCACCATAAGGATTTGCTGCAAGACACAAAAAAAGAATTTATCGCCTTGCCTTCAACCAGTCCAGCCAACGCCCGTTGGCAAATGCCAAAATTGTTGGATGCTTGGAAAGCCGCCCTCCAACCATAAAAATGCCGCCGATAAGATCTTCCTTATCGGCGGCATTCATTTTATATTCGATTCACTTATTTACCAAAAAACAATTCAATATCATCTTCGACTGTGCCAATGCCTGCAATGCCAAAGTTCTTCACGAGAACATCAACAACAGTTGGTGACAAGAATGCTGGCAGCGTTGGGCCAAGGTGAATATTCTTCACGCCTAAGTGCAAGAGTGCCAACAAAACGATGACAGCTTTTTGTTCATACCAAGCAATGTTGAATACCAATGGCAAATCATTGATATCTTCTAAGCCAAAGACTTCTTTGAGCTTGAGTGCAATCAATGCCAAAGAGTAGCAATCATTGCATTGACCAGCATCAAGTACGCGCGGAATACCGCCGATATCGCCAAGGTCAAGCTTATTGTATTTATATTTAGCGCAGCCAGCCGTCAAGATAACGGTATCTTTTGGCAATGCTTTAGCAAAATCGGTGTAATAATCACGGGATTTCGCTCTTCCATCGCAGCCAGCCATGACAACGAATTTCTTGATCGCTCCGGATTTAACCGCATCAACCACTTTATCAGCCAAAGCCAATACCTGATTGTAAGCAAAACCGCCAACGAGGGAACCTGTTTCAAGCTGTGTAGGCGATGGACACTTTTTCGCGTGTTCAATCACTGCAGAAAAGTCCTTGTGATCGCCAATTTCGCCTGGAATGTGCTTGCAGCCAGGGAAACCTACTGCACCGCTTGTGTAGATACGATCTTTATAACTGTCTTTTGGCGGAACCAAGCAGTTTGTCGTAAGAAGAATCGGGCCATTGAAGCTTTCAAATTCTTCTTTTTGTTTCCACCATGCATTACCATAGTTTCCGGCAAAATGTTTATATTTCTTAAAAGCTGGATAGTAATGTGCTGGCAGCATTTCAGAATGACTGTAGACATCAACGCCAGTACCTTCTGTTTGTTCCAAAAGCATTTCTAAATCGCGCAAATCATGGCCTGAAATCAAAATTGCAGGGTTTGTGCGTACACCTAAATCAACTGTAGTGATTTCTGGATTTCCATAAGTAGTTGTGTTTGCTTCATTCAAAAGTGCCATGCCAGCTACGCCGAATTCGCCGGTTTTGAGAGTCAAGGCAATAAGTTGTTCAACGCTTTGGCTATCATCTACCGTCTTTGCTAAAGCATCTTGTAAAAACTCATCAACTTCTTCATTATCATAGCCTAAGACATTTGCATGATGCACATAGGCTGCCATGCCTTTGATGCCATAGACAATAAGTTCTCTAAGGCTTCTGACATCTTCATTGTCTGTTGCCAAGACACCGACTTCTTTTGATTTTGCCGTCATGACAGCAAGATCATCGCTTTCCCAAACAGCCGCATCGCTAAGTCCTGATTTATCGCTAAGCTTAGCTGCTAAATCTTTTTTCGTCTGCTGCGTCAATTTAATGCGCGCTATAATGAAGTCTTCATCAAAGTTGGCATTTGTTATCGTCGTGAACAGATTTAGCGTGACAATATGATTCACTTCGCGCGAAATTTTCTGTCCTTCGCCACGTAAACGCGTAGCTACTTCTGAGAGGCCAACACTTACATAACGGAGCAAGTCCTGTAAATTGGCAACCTCTGCTTTTTTCCCACAAACACCAGCTTGTGTACAACCCGATCCCTGTGCTGTTTCCTGACACTGATAACAAAACATTTTATTTTCCATCTTTAGCCCTCCATTTATTAAGAAATTTATTTTGAATCTTTAAAACTCACTTTCTGTTCCTTATTGTAATGGAATTCCCCCGGAAAATCCGTTGCAATTGCAACGCCTGAAAACAAAAATTGATGACTTTTACTCGCATAAGAATCAGCCTCTGCCTTGATTTGCTGTTTTCATGATTCTCTTCTCGTAAAATAAATTCCGTGAAGGCTCTCGATCCTACGCAACCATCGCATAAAGCATAACTCGTGTGCAAATATTCTGTCATCCCCTTCATTATAGTTTATATTGCCTCTTTTTACAAGAAAAAGAGGCGCCAAAGCGCCTCTCATTTATTCGTGTGAAAATTTGTCTTTCAAAATAACATCATGCGATCCACCTTCAACAATACTTGTCGAAGATACGAGTGTCAGCCTTGCGTTTTGCTGAAAATCCTTGATGGTAAGCGATCCACAGTTGCACATAGTTGAACGAACTTTACTAAGCGTGAGTTGAACGTTGTCTTTTAATGGACCAGCATATGGCACATAAGAATCGACGCCCTCTTCAAAGGACAGCTTGCCTGCGCCGCCAAGATCATACCGCTGCCAATTTCTCGCACGATTTGAACCTTCGCCCCAATATTCTTTGAGGAACGTCCCATTGATTTTGACCTTGTCCGTAGGACTTTCATCAAAGCGTGAGAAATAACGTCCAAGCATCATGAAATCTGCGCCCATAGCCAAAGCTAAAGTCATATGATAGTCATGTACGATTCCGCCATCCGAGCAGATTGGAATGTAGATTCCTGTTTCCTTGTAGTATTCATCGCGCGCTGCCGCTACTTCGATAACTGCAGTTGCCTGCCCGCGACCAATCCCTTTTGTTTCACGAGTGATACAGATCGAACCGCCGCCGATTCCAACTTTAATGAAATCCGCGCCAGCTTCAGCCAAGAAACGGAAGCCTTCTCGATCGACGACATTACCGGCACCAACTTTGACATCGTCACCAAAATTCTCGTGGATGTACTGCAATGTAATTCGCTGCCACTCAGAAAAACCTTCCGATGAATCGATGCAAAGGACATCTGCTCCAGCTTTTAAAAGTGCTGGTACACGTTCTGCATAATCCCTAGTATTGATCCCAGCCCCAACGACATAGCGTTTACTGCCGTCGATGAGTTCATGTTCATTTTCTTTATTGTCCGTGTAATCTTTACGAAAAACCATATAGCTAAGACGTTGGTTCTTATCGATCAAAGGCAGCATGTTGAGCTTGTGCTTCCAAATCAAATCATTGGCAGCTGATAAAGTCGTATCCGCATCCGCGTAGATCAATTTGCTAAACGGCGTCATAAAAGCTTCTGCTTTTGTGTCTTTTGTCATACGTGTGACACGATAATCACGGCTGGTCACTATGCCCAAAAGTTTTCCCGTCGGCGTTCCATCTTCCGTTACAGCCATCGTCGAATGTCCAGTGCTTGCTTTAAGATCAAGAATCTCACCGAGTGTAGTCGTCGGCTTGATATTTGAATCGCTGTTTACAAAACCAGACTTATAATTCTTTACCCGAGCGACCATTTCCGCCTCATCAGCTATCGATTGCGATCCGAAAATAAAACCAACGCCGCCTTCTTTAGCCAAGGCAATTGCCATCTCATCATCGGTTACTGCCTGCATGATAGCAGATACCATTGGTATATTCATCTGAATCTTTGCTTTTTCGCCTTTTTTGAATTTAACCAACGGTGTTGCCAATGAAACATTACCTGGCATACATTTTTCCGAGGAATATCCCGGCACCAGCAAATATTCTCCAAATGTATGTGATGGTCCTTCATAATAAAATGCCAACGTTTACCCCTTCTTTTCTCTTAAATTATAAAATCCCTATAAAAATCTTCTGCACGAACAAAAATAGATTTTAAAAGATATTGTTATATATAATAGTACGGGCTTTAGGGTTTTGTCAACCGCTTTAGGCGTAAAAAAGCCAGTTAGCGCACGCCTTAGGCTCTTTTCTTTTTAAAAGGTGCTGTAACTTTACAACAATATCATTATTTCTGATTTTTTAGACCAAAAGTGTATTGTATGTAAAATGATGCAATTTATAAATTCCCATTATTTTACACACAAAAATCCAACGATCATTTAATGCCCCAATAAAAAGATGACCGTGCAAATTTAACGCACGATCATCTTTTTGAAGCTCTCTCTATTCACTTTTTGCTGTAAACAAATTATATACCGTGTCCACATCTTTTGTCGTATAGAATTCTTTGATTTGGTCGGCTTTTTCATCAATTGCCGTCGCTATATTGGCAAGTATTGCCAAATGTTGATTATCCTTACCGGCAATACCGACAACAAGATAAACATCATCTTCACCAAACTTCACGCCTTGTGGAAATTGCAAAACAACCAAACCTGATTTCTTGATCGTATTTTTATAAGCTGCCGTACCATGCGGGATCGCTATGCCGCGTCCGATATGCGTGCTGATATCTTCTTCTCTTTCGAGCATGCCTTTAATATATTCCTTGCCCACATAACCGCTTTCAAACAGCAGTTCACCGGCAAGTCGTATCGCATCTTCTTTCGTAACGCTTTCCAGCCCTAATTTGATATTTTCCGGCAGTAAAAGGCTGCTATCGATTTCTACACTTTCTTCTTCGATTACAGCAGTTGCCGCTACACCGCTTAAACGTTCCGAGATAATATCGTATACTTGGTTTTGAATGAAATCCTTAACGAATATATGCTCTGCCTGCGGCGATTTTGCGGCAGCTCTTGCCGCCAGCTTTTCATGGCTTACAACGATTTGTGCATCCGCGGGAATATCTTCAATCGCACAATTTGCTATCGAAATATTTCCATAGCCAGCTTTCTTCAATTTATTGCGCAGAGCACTTGCGCCCATCGCACTCGATCCCATGCCAGCATCGCAGGCATAAATTATTTTTTTGATATCTTTGCCGCTCACAGTGACAGAAGACTCTGATTTTTTGCCTTTGAGGTCTGCCATCGTCTGTTTCGCTGCCAAAAGTTCTTCCTCTTCCATACCGGATGCAGCGCGTTTTACAAACACAGATGCAATCAAGAACGAAACAATGGTCGCCGTAGTTACACCGGCGATATTTGCCAGGTATCCACCTTTTGGCGTAAGCGCTAAGATAGCGAAAATACTGCCCGGTGAAGGCGTCGCAACCAAACCGCCGCCCAAGAGATTAAAGGTAAATACGCCGGTCATGCCGCCGCCGATGACTGCTAACAAAAGCACCGGATTCATTAATACGTACGGGAAATAAATTTCATGTATGCCGCCGAGGAAATGAATGATGATTGCCCCCGGAGCTGAATCTTTGATCATGCCTTTAGCAAATACCCAGTAAGCGAGCAATATGCCAAGACCTGGACCTGGATTTGGTTCTAAAAGGAAGAAAATGGATTTTCCTGTTTCCTGGGCTTGCTGAATACCGATAGGGCTTAATATGCCATGATTGATCGCATTGTTCAAAAACAAAATCTTGCCCGGTTCTACAAATAATGAAGCTATCGGCAGCATGCCAGCACCAACGATGATCTCAACACCAGCGCGAAGCACGCCATTGAGTGCCAAGACGATCGGGCCGACTCCGGTATAAGCCAGTACTGCCAAAATCCCACCGATGATGCCTGCCGAAAAGTTATTGACAAGCATCTCGAATCCTGCGGGGATATTTCCCTCAATCATTTTGTCAAATTTCTTGATGACCCATCCGCCAAGAGGGCCCATGATCATCGCTCCGATAAACATAGGGATGTCCGCTCCGATGATGACGCCACTGGTAGCAATAGCCCCGAGAACGCCGCCTCTAGACCCTGCTACCGCCTTGCCGCCGGTGTAACCAATGAGAAGTGGCAGCAAAAATGTGATCATCGGTCCGACTAATTTTGCCAGACCTTCATTTGGCATCCAGCCAGTAGGAATAAATAATGCCGTGATAAGCCCCCAGGCGATGAATGCACCGATATTGGGCATCACCATGCCGCTGAGAAATCGTCCAAACTTTTGGATGTGTTCTTGCGCGCCGCCCTTTGCAGTTTGCTCGTTCATGTTTACCCCTCCATTAACATATTATATTTTTCTTTATAGAAATCGCGAAATATGTCTTCCAGCTCCTGGTAAATACGTTTTTTATTGCCCTCATGCAAAACTTCAATGAGACCCCAGCGGTCGAGTAAAATTGTAGAAATATAGCTTATCGTTTCCAGATCATATGGATCGACCTTCGCTGGTGCCAGCATGATGATTGCCGTTTTTATTTTTTCGCTTTTTTGGTCTGCTTCATCCAAAAAAGAATACTGTTCTAAATGGATGATGCCAAACCGCAGATGATCGACTGCCGCGCAGCGACAATGCAATAAAACCATCTGATTCCCCTTGATAACCGTGCCGCCATACGTTTCTCGAACCAGCAGTGCTCTTTTTATGAGTTCTTGCTTAGCAGTATCTGCAGCAACTAGGCGGCCTACACTGCCGCAAAGCTCTTCTAAGTTCGTCGAACCCGGATCTTCAGCAAAAAAGAAAGAATCGAGTAAATCGAGTATTGCTGTAGTATAATGACTCAGCCTCGCTAAACTTTCTTTGAAAGGAAGCTTGATTGGTTTAGCTGTTTTTAGCGGCTTTTGCAGCTTAATTTCCGGCAAAAGCGTTAGCTGGCGATTGATTTTATCGCGATCTTCCTGCAAGAGGAGCGAATTGACAACCACCACCGGCAGCGCACAATCGGGGATAGGAATCGTCGAAATAATGAATTCAGCCTGCGTTTTTTCTACATAGGCCCGGCTCAGATGAACAGCTGACACGAGTTCGACAATCTGTAAATTCTTATACTCCCTTTTTATTCGACTTGCAAGCATTCTCGATGTCCCCATGCCAGTCGGACAGGCTACTAATATGCGATGTTCATTTTTTTTGAATTGCTTGGTATCCTCTACTGCCGCACCGATATGCATTGCAATATAAGCAACCTCCGAATCCGGCAGCCGCATGCCAAGCTCAGCTTCAAGCTCAGCCGCACATTGCCTGCTGACATCCATCAACTCCGGATAATATTTTTGCATATCCTTTAGCAAGGGATTGCGGATATCAAGCTTCATTTTAAGGCGGCTGATCGCCGGTCCCAAATGGTTGACGAGCCCGACGAGAAGACGCTCATTATCGGCGATGGCTTTTCCGGTTGCCTGCTGCGCGATCTTCATGATGGATTTCGCTATTTTGACCAAGTGAAAATTGTCCATGACGTTTGAAGAGGCATTTTTGCTGTTATAATGGTTTCTCGCCCCTAAAAGATGCATCGTGATATAGCCGATCTCATCTTGAGGAACCACCAATTCAAACAAGGATTCTATACTTGAGCCAATCAGCTCAGCTATGGCATATTCCTTTTTTTGTTTCAAATCGTTGAGAAAATCTTTGTTGATCTCAATGTTCTCATTTTTTTTCAAACGCTGCACGGTCAGTGCCAAATGAACGACTAAGCCGACAAAGGCTGTGTCTGATAACTGATAATGCGTCTTTGCTTCAACATCATGAACCGATTTTTCTAATTTACGAATGATCGTCTTATCAACCAAGTCCAGTAAATATTTCCCTGAACCGCGGTCTTTGGTTTCCGGATTTATCTCATCCGGAGCCAAATTATCATAGACGAGATCAATTAACTGCTCTTCATTGATGTTTTCATAAATATAATGAACGATTGCCTTGCGAATTGCCGTCTCTTCCCCTTCGAGGTAAATCCCCAAGCCCGGTTTTCTTATCAATTGCAATTCATGCTCTAAAAACCAATCCGCCAGTTTATCTAAGTCATTGCTTATCGTGCCTTCCGTGACTTTCAGCAAAGAGGCGAATTCAAAAAGCTTGACCGGATCTTGCTGCTGCAACAGTCGGCTGACAATCACCGATTGCCTTTGCTGCGGCGTATAGCTGGTTTCATTATGGCTTTCGGATAATTCTTTCACAATATTCTGGATTTCCCGCAGAGGGCCCCGCACCCCTATTCCGACGCCAGTTTTTTTATCAAGTGCCAGACCATATTGCTGCAACGCAGCCTCCACAATCGGCAATTCTCGTTCTATTGTTTTTGTGCTGACAGACAAATTCTTTGCTATATGCGCAATCGTCACATAAGAATCCGCTGAGCAAACATGGTTGATGATTTCCTTTGCCCTAAGATTCATTTTCATGTTCTTTAGCCCCCTATGATCACTTAGAAGCCTTGTCAAACAAAATTTGTGGCCTTTTCCTGCATACTTAATTAAGTTAATTTCATTATAGATTAACGCCCTCTATTTTGCAATTAAAAGACCTTTTGTTTCGTCTATAATACTTACAGACAAAATTAAAGAGACGCAAATTTTCTGCGTCTCTTTAACATCATATATATTTTATTATTCTACGGTTACGGATTTTGCAAGATTACGAGGTTTATCAACATCGCAGCCTCTAGTGATTGCAGCGTAGTATGCCAAGAGCTGCAATGGAATAACCGTGAGGATCGGAATCAAAAGTTCATCGGTTTGCGGAACTTTGATTACATGATCGACATATTTAGCAAGTTCAGTATCGTCTTCAGCTGCAATGCCGATGACAACAGCATCACGGGCTTTAACTTCTTTGATGTTGCTCAATGTTTTTTCGTAAACATCTTTTTGTGTAGCCAATGCGATGACAGGTACACCTTCAATGATCAGAGCCAATGTGCCATGCTTAAGTTCTCCGGCAGCATATGCTTCTGCATGGATGTAGGAAATTTCTTTGAGCTTCAAAGCGCCTTCCAATGCTACATCATAGTCAAGCGAACGGCCGATGAAGAATACATCTTCATTGAAACCATATTCTTTGGCAAATGTTTTGATTGGGTCAACATCTTCCAAAATCGTGCTGATCTGGCTTGGAATCTGATGAAGCTGCGTCAAAAGTTCTTTGGTGCGTTCCGGTGCGATCATTTCTTTTATGCCAGCCATGTACATTGCGAGCATAAACATCGTGATGAGCTGCGTCGTGTAAGCTTTGGTTGAAGCCACAGCGATTTCCGGGCCAGCCCATGTATAAATAACTTGGTCTGCTTCTCTGGCAATAGACGATCCAACAACGTTTGTGATTGCCAAAGTCTTGGCACCTAAACGCTTGGATTCTTTCAACGCAGCGAGGGTATCGCTGGTTTCACCAGACTGGCTGACAACGATCGTAAGCGTGCGATCATCGATGATCGGCGTACGATAGCGGAATTCAGAAGCGATATCCACTTCAACTGGGATACGTACCAATTTTTCAATGTAGTACTTACCGACAAGACCAGCATTGTAAGCTGTTCCGCAAGCTACGATGAAGATTTTTTGGAAGGAATCGAGATATTCCTTGTTCCATTTAAGCTCCTCCATATTGATGGCACTGTTGTCTTTTGCCACACGCGCGGACATTGTTTCACGAACAGCTTTTGGTTGTTCATGGATTTCTTTGAGCATGAAATGTTCATAGCCGCCTTTTTCAGCTGCTTCTGCATTCCAATTGACTTCAAATACTTTTTTGGTAACAGGCTGGCCTTCACGGTTCGTGATCCAAACGGAATCTTTTTTAACGACTGCCATTTCTCCATCGTTGATGATATACGTACGACGCGTACGGGCAATGATTGCCGGAATATCGGAGGCGATGAAGTTTTCACCGTCGCCAAGACCAATGACGAGCGGATTGTCTTTTTTGGTACAAATCAAACGATCTGGATCGTTTTTGGACATGAATACCAACGAGTACGATCCTTCGATTTTTTTCAAAACTTCGCGAACAGCTGCTTCGAAATCGCCTTTGTAGAGTTCTTCAATCAAATGTGCGATGACTTCTGTATCTGTTTCCGATTTGAATTCATGGCCTTTTTTGATCAACGCTTCTTTTAAGGACATGTAATTTTCAATGATCCCATTATGGACAACAACGAAATCACCGCTGCAATCCGTATGTGGATGAGAATTACGATCAGATGGACGACCATGTGTTGCCCAGCGAGTATGACCGATACCAACTACGCCTTCTGGCACATTACCTTCAATTTTTTCTTTAAGGGACGCCAAACGACCTACCGTTTTTTCAACAACGATTTTTTCGCCATCGAAAACAGCGATTCCAGCAGAATCATATCCACGATATTCTAACTTCGTCAAACCTTCAATAAGAAATGGTGCTGCTTGTTTCGCACCTACATAACCAACGATACCACACATAATAGTGCCTCCAATTTTCTTTAACAGTTTTTGTTTTCCCCGACCCACAGCCGGAGTTCATACGCATCCTGTCTTGATCTTTCCGCTTTCTTGTCCTGCCGGTCACCCGTCAGTTTTAAAGGCTTCTATCGACCCGATCCGGCCGAGAGGCATCCGCTGATTCTTCGACAACCTCTTCCTCGTCCTCTTGCTTAGCAAGAGCTAGCGCTAAAGTATAGAAACTACACCTTTTCCGTAAAGTCTTCCCGCCTCCTTTTATGCAACTGAACTACAGGATTATATTCAGCCACCCATTAAGTCAATAAACACAACGGAGCACAGATGTGCTCCGTTGTACGTTGCTTATTCTAATATATTTAGTGCAATTAGTCAAGCATTCTCGCTATAAGCCTATTTTTACCGCTTAAACACCCAAAATAACCTCACCATCGTATACTAAAAACCAGCAATTCAAAATATTCCCCTTGATTTACATTAATAACAATGTTAATATTAATAACATTATTATTAACAGGAGGAATGCCTATATGCCGATGGCTGAAAATGGACGGAAAAACTTCATCAAACTGACAACAGCAATTTATATATTAAAAATACTGCATCAGTCCGGTCCTTCTCACGGTAACAAAATGGCTGAAGAAATCCGTCACCGAACCAATCAGGTAATCAGTCCGAACCCAAACAGCCTGTACCCGACCTTACATTTGATGGAAGAACGTGGTTACATCGAAGGCGCTTGGGATTCACCGATTACACGCAGCAAAAGAATCTATAGCATCACGGACTATGGAATAAGCTATCTGCCTGAAATGGAGGAAAAGTTAAAACATCGCATCAAAGAAATCGAGATTGACATCCGTATTATTAGAGAAGATTTATTAACCGATTGAATGGAGAAATTTATTTATGGAAACAGCAAAGACAAACAACCCCGGCAAGGGAAGAATTCTTATTATTGCCGGCTTGCTTGCCGCTTTGGTCCTCGGCGCTGCCGGTGGCTGGTGGTATTATAGCTCGAGCCGAGTCTCTACGGATGACGCCCGGATCAAAGGAACGATCGTCCCTGTAAGCTCTAAGATTCAAGCTCGCATTACAGAAGTACTTGTAGAAAACGGTTCACAAGTAGAACCAGGCACTATTTTGGCAAAACTTGACAGTTCCGAACTGGACGCTCAGCTGCTGCAAGCGCAGGCAAACTTAGCCGCAGCGCAGGCAAAACTCGCCGCTGCTCAAGCCGGAAATCGTCCGCAAGAAGTAGCCCAGGCTAGTGCCAGCGCCAACGAAACCAATGCATCTTTAGATAATGCACAAAAAAACTATGAACGCATCGCCTCTCTTTATGAACAAGGTGCTGTATCCGCTCAAGAATTCGACACAGCAAAAACAACGCTGAATGTGGCGAAAGCAAAAAATGACTCAGCGACGCAAAGCTACAGCTTAAGCGCCGAAGGAACGAGAACCGAGGATATCGCCTATGCAGCAGCAGAAGTAGCACAAGCACAAGCTGCCGTTAAAAACTTAGAGGCGCAGATTGACAACACCGTCATCCGTGCGTCAGAAAAAGGCTTCATTGATGCCAAAGCTGCCGAAGTAGGTCAGGTTGCCGTTCCCGGCATGACCTTATTTAATATCGTCGCACTCGGTGATGTTTGGGTTTCTGCCAATGTCGAAGAAACCTATATCGGCAAAATAAAAGTCAACGATACCGCAGAGGTCGATGTCGATGCTTATCCTGGAATAAAATTCAAAGGTCATGTCATCGAAGTCGGCTCTGCTGCCGGTTCACAATTTTCTCTGTTGCCGGCAGAAAACACTTCCGGCAATTTCACCAAGGTAACGCAGCGCTTTGAAGTCAAAATCAAAGTAGATCCAAATGAAAATTACGTGCTAAAACCAGGAATGTCAGCCGTGATAACCATTCACGTGTGAGGTGCCAATGATGGAAGAGACAAATAAGCCAGCAGTCAACCGCTATGTCGTCTTGCTGCTGGTATCACTTGGAACACTTATGTCAACTTATGTCAGCAGTTCCATCAACTTGGCCTTGCCGAATATCATGCAGGTATTCGGCTTTACCATCGACTCTGTTGTTTGGGTATCATTATCTTACATGATTCCCTATGGGGCAACACTCCCCTTGATGGGAAAACTCGGTGATTTGTTTGGCCGAAAAAGGATGTACTTGCTCGGTATGGCAATATTTACCGTATCTACGCTTTTAGTCGGTTTAGCCTGGAATGATACCGTATTGATTATTTTCCGCATTTTGCAAGGAACCGGTGCAGGACTCCTGTTTCCTAACGCTATGGCCATCGTCACAGTGACCTTCCCTGCACATGAACGCGGCCAGGCACTCGGTATATGGGGCGCACTGGCGGCCGGGGGCAGTGCATTTGGGCCAACTGTCGGCGGCTATATCGTCGAGTATCTCAACTGGCGGTTGATTTTCTACTCAATTTTGCCGGTATCACTTTTAGCTCTCTTTTTAGGAGCTCTGCTTTTACCTGAATCAAAGAATACAGGCAAAAAAACCAACATCGACTTTTTGGGCGCCTTTCTCCTCATCGGCAGTTTGAGTGCCCTTTTATTAGCGCTCAACAAGGGCACAAAAGAAGGCTGGTCTTCACCGCTCATCGTGAATTGCCTCGCATTGTTCGCTGTTGGCATGATCTTGTTCATCGCCGTAGAATTATATATCAAACACCCACTGGTCGATATTTCATTATTTAAGAATCCGACCTTCACGATGTCAAATCTCGTCGGCTTCCTCTCTTTTTTAACACTTTATGGTGCCTTATTCATGATGCCGTTTTTCCTCCGCAATGTGCTTGGCTATACGGCAATAAAAGCGGGAATCGTCATGCTGCCGATGACGGTCAGCATGGTGTTATTGGCACCTTTTGGCGGAAAACTCGGCGATCATCTAGGCTCTCGTATTCCGGCTACTCTCGGAATGCTGCTCATTACCGCAGCACTTTATTCGTTTAGCCGAATGACCGCGCTAAACGATGGCTTCAATATCACCTGGCGCCTCATCTTGATGGGCACCGGCCTGGCTTTTACCATGTCACCTCTTTCAAACGGCGTCATGGGTTCACTGCCGCCTGATAAAGTCGGCGTAGGCTCCGGCATCTTCAACCTATTTAAAAACGTCGGCGGCAGTGTCGGAGTAGCCGTCATGGGCGCACTGCTCGACCAAAGAGAAATCCTTCATAAAGACATTTTAAAGGATTATATCAATTTTTCATTTCCTGCCACCGATCACGGTTATCTTTTATTTTACTACTTATATCAAGCCAGCGGCTTCAATGAAGTCTCTTCAAAAGGACTTGCTCTGGCTAAGTTCCACAGCCTCATCTTAAAAAAGGCAGCGGAACTATCTTATCAAGACGTCTTTTTAGCCACAGCCTGGATCGCAGGCGCTGGCGTAGTTGCCGCCCTTTTCATCCGCGACGCTAAAAAAGCTGTTCCGATAAAAGTCACCCGTGAAACCTAACGTGAACCGCTAAACAAAAGATGACGCATGTCTGGCTTTTTTAAGCCAAGCATGCGTCATTTTTTGTCAAAAAAAAGGACACCTCACGCGAAGTAAAGTGTCCATTTCCATCGGTATTTATTTTTGTTCAGCCTTTACGACTGCGGCAATTCGATGGCATATTTCATCGAGCTGCGCTTGGTCTGGTCCTTCTGCCATAACGCGAATCAACGGTTCCGTCCCAGAAGCTCTCACGAGGATCCTGCCGGTTTCACCAAGTTCTGCATCACCTTTGGCAATCGCTTCTTTTATTGCTGCATTTTCTTCCCAGCCATCTTTGCTAGCCACACGTATGTTGACCAAAAGCTGCGGATAGCTTGTCATGAGCTCTGACAAGGCCGATGCTTTCTTCCCGCTGCGTTTTACCGAGCTAAGTACTTGAAGTCCCGTAATGAGTCCATCACCGGTTGTGCTGAAATCCGTGAAGATGATGTGCCCGGATTGTTCGCCACCAAGCTTATAACCATGCTCGAGCATATTTTCCAGGACATAGCGATCGCCAACACCGGTGACTTCAACTCGTCCGCCGGCAGCTTTGATTGCCTGATGGAAGCCTATATTTGCCATAACCGTCGATACTACCGTATTTGCCTTCAAGGCACCGCGCTGCATCATTTCAAGCGCGCACATGACCAAAATACGATCCCCATCTATGATGTTGCCTTTTTCATCTACGCAAAGGCAGCGATCTGCATCACCATCGTGAGCTATACCAAAATCGGCCTTGTGTTCAAGGACTGTTTTTTGCAGAACATCCAAATGCGTCGATCCACAACCGGCATTGATATTGATGCCATTCGGCTTTGCACTGATGAGAATGACTTCTGCACCAAGGCGCCTTAAAATCGTCGGCATAGCCTCATAGGCAGCTCCATTTGCGCAGTCAAGAACAACCTTCATGCCTTCAAAGCGCTGGTCCGTCGTCGCACTGACAAAATCGATGTATTCTTTTACCAAATCATGGCGATATTCGATTGTTCCGATTTGCTGTGCTGTAGCACGATATAATTTATCTTCAGCTTCCAGCGAATGCACCAGCATTTCCAGCTGATCTTCCACTTCATCCGGCAATTTATAACCATTGCCGCCAAAGAACTTGATTCCATTGTCATGAAAAGGATTATGCGATGCCGAAATCACGATTCCTGCCTGCGCTCCCATTTTCTTTGCCAAATACGCAATCGCTGGCGTCGGAATAACCCCCGCCAAAATGACTTTACCGCCGGCTGAACTGATTCCCGCTGCCAATGCAGCTTCAAACATCTGACCGGAGATGCGAGTATCTCTACCGATCAAAATCATCGGATTGTCTGCGTTTTCTCCAAAAAATAAAGTTGCTGCGCGTCCTAAACGATACGCAAGTTCTGGTGTAAGCTCAAGATTTGCCTCCCCGCGAACTCCATCTGTCCCAAAAAGTCTAGCCATGAATCGTTCTCCCTTCAATCTTTGCACTCTTATTTCTATTTTACATAGAAGATTTCATAAAAGCCTCCGCCGCATTGACACCGTCAACCGCTGCACTCATAATGCCTCCGGCATAGCCGGCACCTTCCCCCATTGGATAAAGCCCTAACGTATTTTCTGACACGAACGTCACTCTATCTCGCCGAATCCGGCAAGGAGCTGACGAACGTGTTTCTACACCGGTCATCACTGCCCGTGGATCATCAAAACCTTTGATTTTACGGCCAAAATGCGGTAATGCCAATGCCAGTGTATCGGTGACAAAAGACGGCAAGCATTCCCTAAGATCAACCGGGGTAACACCTGGTTTATAAGTAGGTTCCGTCAAGAAATCGGTCGAGCCTTGTTTTCCTGCTAAAAAATCGCCGACGGATTGAACCGGCGCACTGTAATCTGCACCTGCACAAGAAAATGCGAGTTGTTCGTATTTGCGCTGAAAAGCAATGCCATCTAGCACGCCCTGGCCAAAATCTTCTGGTCCGACAGTGACCAAAAGAGCGCTGTTCGCGATGCCGGAGCTTCGACGATAGTTGCTCATGCCATTGGTCACAACGCCACCTGTTTCTGAAGCTGCAGCGACAACCTGCCCTCCAGGACACATGCAAAAAGAATAGGCTCCTCTGCCGCGCTCTCGATCTTGAAACGTCAAAGCATAATCAGCGGTTGGCAAGCGTGGATTCTTCGCATCCTGCCCATATTGCGATATATCGATATATTCTTGCGGATGCTCGATTCTGACGCCAATAGCAAATGCTTTGGCTTCCATGGAGATCTTATGCGCAGCAAGCATTTCGTAGGTATCACGAGCACTGTGCCCTATACCAAAAAAGACTGCCTGGCAATCGATTCTTTGCGTATCGTTGACGACAACTGCCGTTACTTTACCATCAAGAACTTCTACATCCGTAACCTGTGCTTCAAATCGTATTTCTCCACCAAGGCGAATGATTTCCTTGCGGATGTTTTTGACAACCATTCGCAATAAATCCGTGCCAATATGCGGCTTATGTAAATACTTGATTTCTGCCGGTGCTCCGGCTGCAATAAAATCTTCTAAAATCAACTGCATCTTATTATCACTGATGCGCGTCGTCAGTTTCCCATCGGAGAACGTTCCTGCACCGCCCTCGCCAAACTGAACATTGGTTTTGGTCTCAAGGGTTCCCTTTTGCCAAAACTCTTCAATAGCACGATGCCTACGATCGACATCCCAGCCTCGTTCCAAGACCAATGGGTTTTGGCCTTGCCTAGCTAACGTAAGTGCCGCAAACATCCCCGCCGGACCAAATCCGACGACAACGGGTCTTTTTCCTTGTTTTACAGTAGATCCAGGAACGTTTTCTACATTTTCTACAAAAACTTTCCCTACCTGCTTATCCTTGTGCAAGCGCGCAAGAATCTTATCTTCATTGCCGCTTACCTCCACATCCAGGACATAAACGAAATAAATAGGCGCATTTTTATACCGTCTCGCATCAACCGCCTTACGAACAATTACCACCTCAAGCACAGCTTGGGGTGGTAACTTTAAGCGTTTTGCCGTAAGTTCAGTCAATGGAGTTTCATCATCAAAAGGTACATTAAAATTAGAAATCCGTAACAACCTGTACCCTCCTCATTCCATTACTTTTTTTCTGCAATCTCAATATTAACATGGATATTTTCATTTGTCACGGTAATTCCCGCTGGCAACTTGAGTTTTACCGCTTTTTTTGTCGTACCAACCGCATTGATATCTGCTAGTGAAATCGGTTGTGTCTCAAGCCCATTGATTCCGTCGAGCAATTTTTCGTCTCCGGCAATCTCAACTTTAGGCACATCGAGCTTGGCTCCCACCAACACATAAGCTGCCGGCAAATCCGAAGCCACAATAGCCTTTACCGGGACCACTTTTTTAACAGGAGAACGAGCCAGCAAGACCGAAACGTCGACACTCTGCGGTATGATCTTCACTTCCGGTACTTCTTTCCCATCTGCATTAAGTGCCATAAGCGGAACCGACGCACTAAAATCAGCTGAATTCCCCGCTAAACCGATATAACCGCTGACTTTTACTACCGCGTTGACCGATTCACTCGGCCCTTCGATCTTGACTTGTTTTATAGACTGGCTGACTGCATCGACGGTCATTCCCGCAGCCGGCGTCCCGCCAAGAGTTATTTCTGCCGGCATTTGTTTTTGGATAATCTTGTCAATTACGAATGTCGCTGTCGTTGGGTTGGTTTCAATAAATTCAAATCCTTGTGGCAAAACAGACTGTATTTTTACCAACTGCTTGCCTTCCTCTATTCCCTGCAAGTCAACATAGGCTTTAAAATCCGCTGCTACAGCGGTCACGAACATCGCTCTTGGACCGCGAACCTTTATTTTGACCACATCGACGCTGCTCGTGATTTTATAGCCATCTGGTGCATTGGCAATCGTTAAAGGAACACTAAAACTGCCATCAATCATCGGATTTTGTTCGTTCATGACAAAAAACCACAAAACAATTGCCGCAATTAAGGCAATGATCTTTGCCGGCAAATTTCGCTGAATCAGATTCATCATTTCCCATTCCTCCAATTCGCAACAACATCCTTGATTTTCATCGTTTTAGGCGCAAACAGAGGCTGTAATTTTTCCTTTAATTTCTCTGAATCAAGATGGCGATATATTTTCCCGTTTTGTGCAATCGAGACCGTTCCCGTTTCTTCACTGACGACGACAACGATCGCATCACATTGCTCCGACAGGCCAATCGCGGCGCGATGCCTTGTTCCAAGTTCTGTACTTAAAGAACGGTCATCCGTCAGTGGCAACAGACACCCGGCGGCTACCATCCGTTTGCCACGAAGCACTGCGGCTCCGTCATGCAGCGGCGTATTCGGGATGAACACATTGAGCAGGAATTCCGAGGTGACCAGCCCATCGATCTGTATCCCCGTTGCACAGATGTCATTGAGGCCCATCTCCCGTTCCATAACCAACAACGCCCCTATTTTATTTTTTGCTAATGTTTTTACAGCTTTATCAAGTTCATTTACTAAAGATCTAGCTTCTTCATCGTTCAAAAAAATAGATCGGCCAAAAAAACGCCCTTGCCCAAGATGCTCTAACGTTCGTCGCAGTTCCGGTTGAAAAACAATCGGCAACGCCACAAATAACAATGTTACTGTTTTCTGTAACAACCAATAGATCACATGCAGACCTAGCCAATTGCTGACCATAGTAAGTGCCAACAGAACAATCAATCCTTTGACAATCGTTATGGCCCGCGTATCTTGAAGCATCTCATATAATTTATATAAAATAAGTGCTACTAATAGAATATCGACTAAATCAAGGAAGCTTATGGTTGATAATAATCCTTTTAATTGTATCGGCATAAAAAAAACCCCTCAATTTATCATTAATAATAACATTCTCTTCGATTTGGGGTAAATCCTGTTTATCGAAAAAATTTTATATAAAAAAACGGTTTTTCACCAAGGAATGACTTCCTTTAAATGAAAAACCGTCTCTGCGCAGTGTCACGACAAGCTTATACTTGTGCAACCACTTCAATGAAGTCCTGCGTATCTTTTACCTGACCACTTTGCAGTCCTGTGATATGGTCGAACATCTTCTGCGAAAATGTTCCGATTTTGCCATCATTGATAACCATATCCTTGCCTTTATAACCCAGTACACCAACTGGTGAAATGACCGCCGCCGTTCCAGAACCGAAGACTTCTTCAAGATCGCCATTGTCATAGGCTTCTTTGATTTCATCGATCGATATCAGGCGCTCTGAAACAGGTACGCCCCATTCCTTCGCTACTGCCAAGACAGTTCGGCGCGTAATCCCGCTTAGGATACTTCCATCGAGTGCCGGTGTCACGATTTCACCCTTTATCTTAAAGAGAATGTTCATCGAGCCGACTTCTTCAATGTATTTGCGTTCTACACCATCGAGCCAAAGTGTCTGATCGTAACCTTTTTGATGTGCGACCAAGCCTGCATGAAGGCTTGCTGCATAGTTGGCCGGCGTCTTAGCTTCGCCAAGGCCCCCGCGTACAGCGCGCACATATGTATCTTCCACCATAATCTTTACCGGAGCAAAGCCATTTGCATAATAAGCGGCTACCGGTGAGAGAATGATCAGCAATTTATAGGTTTCACTGACACTTACGCCGAGGAACGGATCCGTTGCAAAAATAAAAGGACGAATATAGAGGCTCTGTCCTTGTTTTGCCGGAACCCAGGCTTTTTCTAATGAAATCAATTGGCGAAGCCCTTGATGAACGGTTTCTACATCAACTTGAGGAATATCTAAGATTCTTGCGGAATTATTCAAACGGTTCAAATGATCCAGTGTCCTGAAAATGACGACGTCATTTCCTTGACGGAAGGCCTTCATGCCTTCAAAAATCGCCTGACCATAATGCAGGGTCGTATTGGCCGGACTCACTGCAATATCACGGTATGGAACAATCTTTGGGTCATGCCATCCTTTTTCTGGATTATAGTCCATTTCAAACATATAATCTGTAAAGTGCGTGCCAAAAGCTATTTTGGACACATCCGGTTTTTCCTTTAAATGTGCAGCTTTTTCAAATTTAATTTCAGCCATGATTACATCCCCTTATGCTATTTACAAGATCTGCTATATTCCTTTAGCGAAATATAATGTATACATTATATGCTTTCTTGTACACAAGAGTCAAGGTTGAATTGTAAATTTGTAACTCTTATTCTATTTTTATTTAAACGTTCGTCTTTTAACAAGACACATTCATTTCGCAGCTTCATGTTTTTGCAGCCATTCCGACCAAGTGACATCAAGCTGTGGATTTTCTGCTGCATACTGATAAAATAAGCGAATCATCGAGGCTCGCTCTGTTTCAAAGTTGTTCTTCCATCCTTCCGATTTTTTCTCGCTGTCTTTCTCCTTATGCTCAGCTAGAACATCTTCTCCGCCCATAAGATACTGACGATCTGCGATGTCCTCCAGAGACACACCCGTTCCATTGCGAAGAATATCATAGAGAATCATGTATGTCGTTGTTCTGCCTTTACCTGCTTCACAATGAAAATGCAGCCAAGCATTTTGCGGCAGAGCTTTATAAAAAGCAATAAAACGATCCACATTTTTTGCATCGGTCCAAATATGATCGGTAGATGTTATCCGAAAATAGCGAGCTCCGGCAGCACTGGCGACCTCTTGTTCCGTTTGCGCCGATTTGACAAACAGGTTCAAATTCGACTCTTTATTTGGTTTTTTGTCTTTGGTCAGCTCATATACATCCACATTTTCATTTTTAACATTACGCAGGGAATCTTTTTCTTCTTGCACAATATCATCCGTGGATTTACCTATGTTGCCCCAGTTCCTTTTTCCATAAAGACTGGCAGCCTCACCATTTAAAAATCCATGGCTTTCCTGGCGCAAGTCAACAATATAAATTGGCCCTTGTGCATTTTGCTTTAGCCTTTCGACAAGCGCTGTCATTTGCTGTTTGGACATTTGCCCACTGCCAGAAACACCCAGCTCTGATAATCCGGTCAAATCAGGATTTTTTTTGCCATCCTTTTTAATCGGCTCAGAACTCATCCGAAAATTGATTGGCAAAGAAGCCTGATCTTTGGCATCAAGCCGCCAAAAGTCAGCTTTATATTCATCTCGTGCCGTTTCCGTGAGTGCGTTTACCGCCTGTGCTGTCAATGGTTTTTCACTCGCCTGGGTTTCCATCCTAGCTTTCTCATTTGTTGACTGGACAAAAGCTCCGATGAGAACCACTGCCAAAATAGCCATCACCAGGAATTTCATTTTTTTCATAAGCTGCTCCTTTTGATCAAAACGAAAGAACTCACGCCCTCATCGCTTCAAACTTCGTTGATTTGGTAATTCATATATGTTATTATGGTTATATACTATGTTTGGTATAAACCTTATAGGAAATGAGTGATTCGATGCATGATTTTATCTCAAACAAAGCTGCCCAGTTCACTGAGTCGGTAATCCGCGAAATGAGCCGCGTGGCAAAAGCCCATAACGCAGTCAATCTGGCCCAGGGATTTCCTGATTATTCTGCGCCGGATGCACTAAAAATCGCTGCTGCCCAGGCTATTTTCAACAATGAAAACCAATATGCGGTAACGTGGGGCACAAAAGACCTCCGCGACGCCATCACCGAAAAGACGCTTCGCGATTATAAAATCAGCTTCGACCCTGAAAAAGAAGTCACGGTCTGCTGCGGGGCGACGGAAGGCATGATTGCCGCCCTGCTCGCTACAATAAACCCTGGCGATGAAGTCATCGTCTTTGAACCTTTTTACGAAAACTATGGTGCTGACGTCATTTTGTGCGGAGCTACCCCTCGCTATATCACGTTGAAAGAACCCGACTACCATTTTGACCAAGATGAACTTGCCGCTCTGTTCAATGACAAGACGCGCGGCATCATTTTAAACACGCCAAACAATCCGACCGGTAAAGTGTTCAGCCTGCAAGAGTTGAGCTTCATTGCTGAACTTTGCCAAAAACATGATGCTCTTGTTTTCAGTGATGAGATCTATGAGCACCTCGTCTATGACGACAAGGTGCATATACCGATTTGGACCTTGCCGGGGATGCGTGAACGGACCGTTGCCATCAATAGCGTATCCAAGACCTATAGCGTCACAGGCTGGCGAATCGGCTTTGTCATCGCTTCAGAAAAGCTTACCGGGTCGATCCGCAAAGTCCATGACTTCCTGACCGTCGGCGCTGCTGCACCGCTTCAAGCTGCCGTTGCCAGTGCATTTCGCTTTGAACTTCCCTATTATGAATCTTTAGCTGCTTTTTACCATGAACGCCGCGATTTCCTTCTAAACGAACTTGAGGCCATCGGATTTCGCTGTATTGTACCGCACGGAGCCTATTACATCATGGCGGATATCTCTGCTTTTGGCTGGGACGATGATGTAAAATTCGCATTCTACCTTGCCGAAAAAATCGGCGTCGCCGTGGTCCCTGGTTCCACTTTTTATCGAAACGACGTACCAGACGGCAAAAAATACGTGCGATTCTGCTTCTGTAAAAAATATGAAACCCTGCGCGCCGCTATCGAACGATTGAAAAAGCTCAAAAAAGCCATAGCGTAAAGCATATAAAGAACGGATGGAAGAGACGCTCTCTTCCATCTGTTTTTTATTTCTAGACAGCATACCATTTTTTCCTGCATATTTGCTGAAAAACATTTGTATTTATCGATTCAAACGAAATTTAAAAAGCAGCACCCATAAAGAGTGCTGCTTTTTTCATATCTGCTTTTTATCAAACTTATCCATGAGCTTATGCTCTATATCGATCAAATCCTTAGCAAACTGCATTTGCTTGGCAACCTGCGTATTAGAGGTCCCACCTAAGGAATTTCTATTCGCCACGCAAGTTTCCGGCTTGATTGCCTCGTGGATGTCCTCTTCAAAAAGAGGAGACAATTCCTTAAACTGAGCAAGAGTCATATCTTCAAGCCACTGTTTTTTTTCAATGCAAAGATGTACTGCCTTACCGGAGACTTCATGAGCCTGGCGGAATGGCAGACCTTTTTTGACCAGATAATCCGCTAAATCTGTCGCATTTGAAAAATCTTCGCTAACCGCCTTGAACATCGTTTCTTTATTGACCTTCATTCCGCGCAAGAGCTGTGCATATACGGCCAAGCTGAATTTGACGGTATCGATCGTGTCAAACAAGCCTTCCTTATCTTCTTGTAAATCCTTGTTGTAAGCAAGCGGCAAACCTTTGACCGTCGTCATCATCGCCATCATATGACCGATGACGCGGCCCGTCTTTCCGCGAACCAACTCGGAAACATCCGGATTTTTCTTCTGCGGCATCATGCTAGAACCCGTACAATGGGCATCATCGAGCTCAATGAAGGAATATTCCCTGGAGCACCAAAGAATAATTTCTTCACTCAGGCGGCTCAAATGAATCATCAAAATTGAAGCTGCCGATAAAAATTCAAGGATGTAGTCGCGATCGCTCACTGCATCAAGGCTATTGGTATATACCTGCTTGAATTTAAGCTGCGCTGCAACAAATTCACGGTCGATGGGGAAAGTAGTCCCGGCCAGTGCGCCCGCACCAAGAGGCATGATGTCAGCGCGTTCGTAAACGCCCTTCAAGCGGTTAAAGTCACGGCTGATCATCGAAAAATACGCCATCATGTGATGCGAAAAAAGAATCGGCTGGGCTCTTTGCAAATGTGTGTATCCAGGCATGATGACATCGCTGTATTTTTCTGCGACATCAACAAGAGCCTGCTGCAAATCAACAAGGAGCTTTGACACATTGACGACTTCACGGCGCACATAAAGATGGGTATCGAGTGCAACTTGATCGTTGCGGCTGCGGGCCGTATGAAGGCGGCCGCCAGCCTCGCCGATAGCATCGGTTAAACGTTTTTCGATATTCATGTGAATATCTTCTAGTGCGACATCAAAGGTAAATTCACCCTTTTCTATCGACACCAAAATATCTTTAAGTCCGTCAACGATTGCTTTTTTATCTTCGGAAGAAATTATACCGCATTTTTCAAGCATGGTCGCATGAGCGATGCTGCCAGCGATATCTTCGTGATACATCCGCTTGTCAAAAGCGATCGATGCCTGGAATTCATTGATCATTTCATCGGTTGATTTTGCAAATCGACCGCCCCATAGCTTCTTACTCATCTTTTCCCCCTGCCTGTTCTTTCATCAAAGCTCTGACTTTAAGCGGCAAGCCGAAGAGATTGATGAAACCAGTTGCATCTGCTTGATTGTACACTTCATCGCGTTCAAACGTGACGAATTCCTTGCTGTACAGCGAATATGGTGATTTTGAACCAGCGGAGAGGATATTGCCTTTATAAAGCTTCAATTTGACTGTACCGGTAACCGTTTCTTGCGTGCTGTCAACAAAAGCTGCCAATGCTTCTCTTAGCTGTGTGAACCACATTCCATCATAAACGAGCTCGCCATAACGGATTGCTACGCCTTCTTTATAATGCATCGTCTGGCGATCAAGGCAAAGATACTCAAGTTCTCTATGTGCATAGTAAAGGATCGCTCCGCCTGGATTTTCATAAACGCCACGGGACTTCATGCCAACCAAACGGTTTTCTGTGATATCGGTGATGCCTACGCCATTTACGGCTCCGATTTCATTGAGTTTTGTCATGAGTTCAACCGCGCCGAGCTTTTCTCCATTGACAGCAACCGGAATGCCTTTTTCAAAATCAACCGTCACATATTCTGGTTTGTCCGGAGCTGCTTCTGGCGCTTTGGATACGAGGAACATTTCATTTTTTGGTTCGTTCCAAGGATCTTCAAGGTCTGCGCCTTCATGGCTCAAATGCCAGATATTGCGGTCCATGCTGTAAGTTTTATTGCTCGTTGCTACCGGAATGTTATGCTTGTTAGCAAATTCCAAAGCATCTTCACGCGAACGGATCGTCCATTCACGCCAAGGCGCAATGATCTGAATGTTTGGTGCCAACGCTTTTACCGTCAATTCAAAACGGACCTGATCGTTGCCTTTGCCAGTTGCACCATGAGCAATTGCATCAGCGCCTTCTTTTTTAGCGATTTCAACAAGCGCTTTCGCGATGAGCGGACGAGCAAAAGAAGTCCCTAGTAAATATTTGCCTTCATATACGGCACTTGCTTTGAGCGTCGGCCATACATAATCTTCTAAGAAAGGTTTCGTCAAATGTTCGATATAAACTTTCGATGCGCCCGATGCCAATGCTTTATCGTGAACGACATTGAGTTCATCGCCCTGTCCGATATCGGCGCAAACAGCGATGACTTCGCAGCCATCATAATTTTCTTTTAACCAAGGAATGATAACGGAGGTATCCAATCCACCGGAATATGCAAGTACAACTTTTTTAACTGTAGCCATAATTAAAACATCTCCTCAAAATTGTTCATTTTATTTTTAATTTCCCATAGTCAAGGCCATAATCGCTTTTTGCGTATGCAAACGATTTTCAGCCTCGTCAAAAATAACAGCAGCATTTTGTTCCATGACATCTTCTGTTATTTCTTCGCCGCGATGTGCTGGCAGGCAGTGCATTACAATTGCTTTTTTATCAGCAACAGCAAGCAATTCTTTATTGATCTGATAGTCCTTGAAGATTTTCTTTCTCTCTTCACGTTCCGCTTCTTGGCCCATACTGGCCCAAACATCGGTGTAGAGAATATCGGCATCTTTCGCTGCCTCATAGATATCCTGCATGACCTGAATCGATCCGCCCGTTTTAGCAGCATCTTCCGTGGCCAGCTTCGTCACCGTCGCATCCGGCTCATACCCTTTTGGTACAGCCGCAGTAAAATGCATGCCGACTTTGGCGCAGCCATACATCAGCGAATGTGTCATATTGTTGCCATCGCCGATATATGCCAGCTTAAGCCCTTTAAGGTTCTTGCCCTTATGTTCTTGTGCGGTCAAAAGATCCGTCAAAACCTGGCATGGATGCAAAAGATCCGTCAAAGCATTGATGACAGGAACATCTGCGTATTTGGCAAATTCTTCTACATCACTATGTGCAAAAGTCCGGATCATAATGCCATCTAAATAGCGGGAAAGCACACGTGCCGTGTCTTTGATTGGCTCGCCGCGGCCAATTTGCAAGTCGCGATCTGACAAGAACAGTGCTGTACCGCCAAGCTGATACATTCCTGTTTCAAAAGAAACACGCGTCCTCGTCGAAGACTTTTGGAAAATCATTCCTAACGTTTTCCCCTTCAGAAGATGATGTTCGATACCCTCTTTTTGCTTCGTCTTCAAAACCTTGGCAAGATCAAGGATTTCATACACTTCATCAACCGATAAATCGTGTATCGACAGCAAATCTTTGCCCTTTAACATTGTAAAACCCCCAGATTTTAAGCTTCCGGCACATTGCCTATTCCGCTATATATTATACTATAAATTCTTTATTCATGCATATTTTGCTAAAACTGTGTCTAACGTTGCAACGAGCTCATCTACATGGTCCTTCGTAATGATCAACGGCGGAACAAAACGAAGCACATCGCCCGCCGTACAATTGATGATCGCACCATAGTTTAAGCATTCATCGACAATTTCTCTACCCGGCTTTGTCAGCTGCATCCCCAAGATAAAACCAAGCCCACGGACTTCAGTAATAAGCGATGGATATTTTTGCTGGAACGCTTCTAGTTTAGCTTTGAGATACGTACCTACCGTCTGAACGTTTTCTAGAAGATGATCCTTGGCAATCGTATCAAGGACGAGATTGGCCGCCGCACAAGCCAGTGGATTGCCGCCAAAGGTAGTGCCATGATCGCCGGCATGAAAAGCCCCGGCTACTGCATCGGTCATGATGAACGCGCCGATTGGCACGCCTCCGGCAAGGCCCTTAGCCAATGTTACAATATCAGGTTTCACCCCAAAATGTTCATAGGCAAACATCTTGCCGGTTCTGCCAATGCCTGTTTGAATCTCATCGAAAATCAATAAGGCATTATGCTTATCGCAAAGAGCGCGAACTTTTTTCAGATAGTCTTGTTTTGGCATGTTCACGCCGCCCTCGCCCTGAATGGGTTCGAGCATCACCGCGCAAGTCTTATCCGTAACCAGCTTTTCAAGCGCTTCGATATCATTGTAGTCAACGTAGTCAAACCCCTGTGGCAGCGGACCTACGCCTTGTTGGTACTTGAACTGCCCCGTAGCCGTCAAAGTAGCTAAGGTACGTCCATGAAAGCTATGTACCGCTGTTATGATCTGTGATTTTTCTTCATCAAATGAATGTGCATATTTACGAGCAGCCTTAATGGCACCTTCATTGGCCTCTGCTCCCGAATTGCCGAAAAACACTTTGTCGAGGCCACTGAGATTTTTTAGTTTTACAGCTGCTTCTGCCTGTACTTTCGTATAATACAGATTCGAGCAGTGGATCATCTTACCCGCTTGATCGGAAATAGCCTTTACTAAGCCTGGATGATTATGGCCTAGGACATTAACAGCAATTCCGCCTAGGTAATCTATATATTTTTTCCCGTTTATATCGTAGACATACGGGCCCTCGCCATGGTCTAAAACGATTTGATACCGAGCGAATACAGGAAGGTATGCCTCTTTGTCTTGTTGATATATTTCTTTGTCTGTCATATTAGTGCCTCCTATTTGATGACTTCTGTCCCGATGCCCTGCGGTGTAAACACTTCTAGAATCAGAGAATGAGCCAAACGCCCATCAATGATATGTGTTTTCCCCGCACCTGCCTCCAGTGCGCACAGGCAAGCTTCTACTTTCGGAATCATCCCCCCGGCAATCGAACCCGCCTGGATCATCCCCTTGGCCTCTGCTTGTGTCAGCGTTGAAATAAACGTGTCCTTATCGTGATAATCTCGATAAATCCCTTCAATATCCGTAAGCAGCAAGAGCTTTTCTGCATTCAATGCTCCGGCAACCTCTGCCGCTACATAATCGGCATTGATATTATAGCTTTCTCTGTCTTTGCCAACACCAATTGGCGCAATGACCGGAACATAATCTTGGTCGAGTAAATCATTTAATATGTCGGTGTTGATTTTTTCAACTTCACCGACATAGCCGATATCGACTTCAGTTACCTGACCATTTTCATGAACAGCTGCCATTTTTTTATGTGCTTGGATAAGCCCTGCATCTTTTCCGCTGAGTCCGACAGCACGGACACCACCGGCATTTAACAAGCTGACGATTTCAGAATTTATCTTGCCGACAAGGACCATTTCCGCAATTTCGACAGTTTCTTTATCCGTAACGCGCAATCCACTGACAAATTCAGTCTGCTTACCGACGGACTTTAAAAAATTGGTGATATCTGGACCGCCACCATGAACGATAACAGGGCGCATCCCCACATATTTCATCAAGATGATATCCTTGATTACTTTTTCTTTCAAATCATCATTGATCATGGCATTTCCGCCATATTTGATGACAATCGTCTTTCCGTAAAAATCCTGTATATAGGGCAATGCTTCTACGAGGATCGCCGCTTTATCCTTGGATGAAAACTCCATGCTGACAGCCCCTCCTCATCAGGTGTGATATTCACCATTGATCTTAACGTATTCATAGGAGAGATCACACGACCAAACAGTAGCCTCAGCTTCCCCTAAACCCATGTCGATATCGATGACGATATCATGTTCTTCCATGACTTTGTGGAGTTTTTCAACTGCCGAATCGACACCCATACCATTTTCAAAAACAGTAACTCCGCCAAAGGCAACTTTCGTTTTTTCAGGAATCATTTCTACTCCAGCATAGCCAATTGCACAAATCACACGTCCCCAGTTAGGATCTTCGCCAAAGAAAGCGGTCTTAACCAAAGGAGATTTCGCAACGCTCATGGCAACCGTTTTTGCATCTTCAAAAGACAGTGCGCTTTTCACTTGAATGGTGATGAACTTTGTAGCGCCTTCGCCGTCTGCGGCAATTTCTTGTGACAAGCTTTGGCAAAGCTCTGATAACTTCGTACAAAAAACGGTATAGTCTTCATTTTCTTCTGCAATCAATTGGTTGCCAGCAGCGCCGTTTGCAAGCACGACTGCCATATCATTCGTGCTCATATCGCCATCGATGGAAATCATGTTGAATGAAGTCTCGACAACCGTCGACAAAGCTTTTTGCAGCAAAGGCTGTTCTATCGCAGCATCGGTTGTGATAAAGCAAAGCATCGTAGCCATGTTTGGCTGAATCATGCCGGAGCCTTTAGCAATAGCGCCCATACGAACCGTTTGACCGCCAAGGACAAATTCCATTTCACGTGTTTTTGAATGAGTATCCGTCGTAATAATGGCACTGCCCGCATTCATGCTGCCCGTTTCAGATAATTCACTCACCGCTTTTTTAATACCCGCGTTCACTTTATCCATCGGCAAGTTGACACCGATAACGCCGGTAGACGCTACGATGACTTCTTCTGCCTTGATGCCAAGCTGCGCTGCCGTAGAAGCTGCCATTTCTTTGGCATCTTTCATGCCTTGCTCACCCGTGCAAGCATTTGCACAACCTGCGTTTGCGACAATGGCATGTGCCGTTTTATTTTTCACTACATCTTTAGAAACATATACCGGAGCTGCTGCCACCGCATTTTTCGTAAAAGTCCCGGCCACAGCCGCTGCCTTGTCGGTATAAATCACCGCTAAATCTTCATTGCCGCTTTTCTTGATTCCCGCTTTGATTCCCGCTGCGGTAAAGCCTTTAGCGAATGTAACGCCTTGTTTCATATCTTTTTGCATATAAATGCCTCCTATATTCTGCTTCATTATAATTTATGGATATACCGGGACATTTAAAAGTCCCATTTTCTCGTCAAAACCACACACGATATTGAAATTTTGTATAGCCTGTCCAGCTGCCCCTTTTACGAGATTATCGATTGCTGATAACACAATCACTCGCCCAACCCGAGCATCAATATGCCAGCCTAAATCGCAAAAATTCGAACCGCGGACTTCCTTGGTCGCCGGATAACCGCCTCGTCCTAAGAGCCTGACGAAAAATTCATGTTCATACATTTTTCGATACGCTTCATCTACCATCTCGGACGTGACACCTTCTTTGAGCTTAGCATAACACGTACTCAAAATGCCGCGTGACATCGGTACTAAATGCGGGGTAAAGCTAAGCACAACTGGCTCTCCTGACAAATAACTCAATGCCTGTTCAATTTCTGGCGTATGGCGATGACCACCGACATTATACGCTTTGAAATTATCATACATTTCCGGGAAATGATTGCCAAGACCAGCCGACCGGCCTGCGCCGGACACGCCTGATTTTGCATCGACAACAATTGTCGAACAGTCAATCAGTTGATTCTTAGCAAGCGGCGCCAAAGCCAATATGCTTGCCGTCGTATAACAACCAGCATTGCCTACGATGGCTGCTTTTTTGATTTTTTCTCTATTAAGCTCTGCCAATCCATACACACGATCAGCATCTTTATGCGTATGCTTTACTTTGTACCACTGTTCATAAACATCTGTATCTTCAAATCGGTAATCTGCACCAAGATCGATGATTTTTACAGCTTTTCCTGCAAGAGCTTTGCCAACTTCCATCGCATGCCCATGCGGTAAGCCGATAAAGACAACATCACTTGCTTGTCCGATCTTTTCAATATCTTTCATACTGACTAGCGTCTGATCATAAATCCCTCGTAAATGCGGATATATCGCTGAAATCGGTTCGCCTGCATGGCTTTCCGATGTCATATATACAACTTCTGCCTGCGGGTGATTATTCAAAAGTCGCAGGAGCTCTGCTCCCGCATAACCCGTAGCGCCTATAACACTAACCTTCACACAAATCCCTCCTCTGCGTTGACTAGATAAATATCATGTTTATAATTATACATCTTCTATGCATAAAATTTCAATAAAAATTTTACTTTTTTTCTCTGATCCGGCAAATTTTTTTCAGACCTATGAAAACACACGTTCCAATGTTATAATGAATCCATATAATATCAGGGGGTTTTTATGAGAATTTTACGCTTTTTATTTTTTCTTTGCCTCATCTTCATCCTATGTTTCGTCATTTCCGGTGGGTATGCAGTTTCCCTTACCGATGGTCTGGGATCACGCATCGAAAAACAGCTCCCCTCCACCTTGACGAACGCCAAAAACAGCCTAGCAGAGCGCACAACAACTACGCAAAGCGATATTTCGCTAGGTGCGCGCTTATCGCGGCTCGCTTTCTTAAAGCAGTCTGTAAATAAAGCGTTGCCAACGAAACAGTATATCACAATCGATCACATCGCCCTTCCCATGCAGCAATCCATCATTGCCATTGAAGACAATCGCTTCTATTCGCATTGGGGTTTTGACATCACAGGCATCTTACGAGCCTCTTTGGTCAACCTCCAATACGGCCGTATAGAAGAAGGGGCTAGCACAATCACACAGCAACTTGTCAAAAACCTCTTCTTGTCACGTGAACAATCCATGGGACGAAAAGCTGAAGAGCTGCTGCTCGCCTTAGATGTAGAAGCACGCTATTCCAAAGAACAAATCTTAGAGCTTTATCTCAATACGATTTATTTTGGTTCAGATTATTATGGAATCGCTGAAGCATCTCAAGGATACTTTGGCAAAAAGCCTCAAGATTTGACCTTGGCAGAATCAGCCATGCTGGCAGGACTGCCCAATGCACCATCTCTTTATTCTCCATATGTCAATTATGAATTGGCAAAAAAAAGGCAAGCTGTCGTCCTCGATGCGATGGTACGCGGCGGTCTGATTCCTCCATCCACTGCGGAAAAAGCCAAGACCGAACGCCTCGATTTCCTACACGAAACTAAATAATGTATACAAAAAACGTATCAAACAAATGCCTTGCATTTGCTTGATACGTTTTTTTCTCAACTATTTAGCTTTTTCACTATCTTTGATTTGTTTCTGGACGCTTTTATCAAAAGCGCGATAAAACTTCTTCGTCAATTCCTGGTATGTTGCCAAGGTATCTGGATCCGTGCGATCGGCAACCACCTGATACGTATAAACGAGCTTATTGTCAGCTGCTGAATAAATATCATAGAAAATAACTACACGGTCATTATGTACGACCGTTGCTACCATATAAGCATCTGCATATTCGGCAACATTCGCTTGGAACGCAGCGTCTGCCTGTTTCTTATCAAGCGTCGTAAGATCTACTTTTTTATCTCGCTGCAAGCTCTTGCTGATGACATCGTTCGGGATGAGCTGCAATCTAGCCTTTTCTCCCATCGCATATATCATATTGGAAATATCAGCTTTCGTTACCCCATCCTTGATTGGCGTGTACTGCGGATCAGCGATGACTAGACGATGAATCGACGACAGTTGAAAATCCTTATCTGCCGTAACCTTTTCTCCGCTGGCAGAAACTATTTGCACGCTTGCCAATACAAGGCAGATAACCAACATCATTTGCATTAACTTTTTCATTACAGTTAAATCCCCCTATTTTCTAAATAACCTACACTTATATTTATATTCTTTTTATTTGACATAAATCCTTTATTTTATGGATTTTAGCAGGAAATATTTTTTTATCGCAGAAAAAGAATATACAAAGCCACTGAAAGGAAATGATATTCATGTTGAAAACACTCGTAGAAAAAAATCGCAGTTATCGCCGTTTTTTCGAAGAAAAAAACATTTCTAGCGATACGCTTAAAGAATTGATTGAACTGGCAAGGTTGACACCAAGCGGTGCCAATAAGCAGGCACTGCGCTATTATCTCACAACAGAGAAAGACGAAATCGAAAAAATCTTCCCGCATTTAGGCTGGGCGGGTTATTTAAAAGATTGGGCCGGCCCTGAAAAAGGCGAACGCCCTACTGGTTATATCCTGTTATTGCAAAAAGAAGATTATAAACTCGGCTCACCTTATGATGCGGGGATTGCCGCCCAGACGATTTTGCTCGGGGCTGTAGAAAAAGGCCTTGGCGGCTGCATATTAGCAAACATCCATCATCAAAAGCTGAAAAAAGATCTCGAATTACCTGAAGATATGGATATTCTACTTGTTTTGGCCATCGGCGTTCCAAAAGAAACTGTCGTAATCGATGAAATTCCCGCCTCGGAAGATATTAAATATTGGCGCGAATCCAACGGCACCCATCATGTGCCAAAAGTAAGACTATCCGATTTGATCATAAAATAAGAAATGCTGCGCACCGTATAAGATGCGCAGCATTTTTTTGCCTAATCAAGCCTTTTGTTTTGTTGTAAGCAAGAATGCCGCTGCAGCTGAAACCAGCGGAACTGTGAAAACGACACCAAAGCTTCCCGCCAGGCCCTGCATGATTTCAATATTCATGGTATTTGAATTGATGACCTGCAAGTAGGGCAAATCATATACATAATTGAGCACAAGCACCCCTAGAGAGCTTCCCGTAAACGCCAAAATAAGGGTCGTCGCCATCGTGCCCATTATATCACGGCCAACATTCATCCCGCTTGCAAATAACTTTCGCCGGCAAAGGCTGGGAGAATGTGCGTATATTTCCGCAACCGCCGCCGCAATATCCATGGCAATGTCCATGACTGCGCCCAAGGTAGAAATCAATACGCCCGCAAACAAAAGCCCGCCAATATCGATTTTGCTGTTTTGTCCAACAAAAAGCAGTGCTTCGATATTTGAGACATTATAGCCAGAAATCCCTGCACAATAACCAAAGAGCAACGCTGAGGCACCTGCAACAAACAAGCCAAAAAAAGAGCCCACTACTGCTGCCAACGTTTTTTTATTGCATCCGCCAATCAATGCCAAACTTACTGTCACCGTTAAAAACGCCGTGAGAATCGCCGCCCATACAGGGGAAACACCGCGAAAAATCAACGGTAAAAACATCTTCCATAAACAAAGCATGGTAAACATCAGTGCCAGTGCAGACTTTGCGCCCTTTTTGCCACCAATGAGGCACAGTACCAGGAAAAAGAAGGCAATAAATGCGTAGACCGACAAAGAACGGTTCAGGCTATATACCGTAACAGATTGTGTGTTTCCTGCTTGACTGACAATGGCAATGACCTTGGTTCCTCTTTGGCAAACGGCACCAAACAAAAAGCCATTTGCACTCGTCGCCTCCAAAACCTCGCCCGCAAAATCGCCAGACTCTATTTGGAGCCTTATCTTTTGGTCGCCGATCCGGCTGCCATCTTCTTGTACATTATCTTCTAAAACCTCAACGACTCTGCCTTCTTCAAACGTTCGTCCGTTCGTATTTACCAATTGCGGTTTCGCCGTTGGCTGCAATTGATAAAGAATCACTAGAAAGATCCCCGTCAAAACGATGCCTGCAATCAACTTCATGCTCTTTTTCCGATCCATATGCATCCACTTCATCTAAATATCGATCCTATCTGTAAAAATAAAAATGCTGCAGCAAGAGTGCAGCATTTTATCTCGCTTATTTTTTTACGATTGTATACGCATCATCGATTGGCTGACCTGTTTCCACATCATAGGTTTTAATGGTCAAAGAATCTTCGGTGACATCAACGACCGAATACGTCGGTCTCCAGGTTTGATTGCGAGCGGCAATATAATCTTGCTGCATCGGCAAGAGTTCATAAAACTTCGATCCGGTTGCTGAATTCGCCGTCATATAAAATATTCCTTTTGGGTTAAAAACCGTGCCTTGCCCTTTATCGGCAATCGTATAACAATTGTTTTCTGCCAAGAAATCCGTTTTTACCTGTGCATCCTTAAAATCTATATTATTGGTAAATGCTTTATGCTGCCGAGCATCGCTGCTGAGTTGATAGGTGCGGGCATAGGTATGGTCATGGCCTTGGAATACGGCATCGATATGATTTTGATCAAAAATCGGCGTAAGCTGTGTACGTAAGATCACGCCATCTGAGTCTGAATGATCTAGGCCTGATCCGTAAATATCCTGATGGATCATGACCATGCGCCACTTCGCCTTCGGATTTTCCGCTATAGCTTTTTCAATCAACGTCTTATGATCGGCAACATTGTAATTGTTTGTATTCAAAACGATGAACAGTGCATCCCCATAACTATAATAATAGCCATGCCCCGCTGCCGTTGGGCTTTTTTCCATTAAGAAAGGATTTGGTGTATTGAAATGATTTTGATAACCGGTCGTAAATGAATCATGATTGCCAATTGTCGTCGCTACCGGCAAAGATCTCAGTGCAGCTGCCGATAGATAGCCTGCATACTGGGATTCTTGCAGTTGTCTTTTTTCCGGACTTTTGTCTTCAACCGCTTCATTGATCTGATCGCCAGCTGAAACGATAAAATTGATTTCAGGGTGCTGGGCTTGTGCGGCATTTAACGTCTTATTCCAGTTGTAAGCATCATTACGCGTGGCAATATCGCCACTTTGCTTCTGGTCTCCATCGGATGGAACTTGCCCAATCGATGCGCCGATCTGCGGATCGCCTACGAACATAAAAGAAAATTTCTTGAAGCTTTTGGTTTTATATTCTTGAGCTGCCTGCCATTTTCCATCGACTTTCACTTGATACCAATAGGATTTATTCGGCTTGAAGCCGTCAGCGGTGACTTTATTCGCATAATATTGACTGCCTGCAATTTCGCTGCCCGGCAAAGATGTACCTGAAAACTCCTTGGCGTTTTTCATGCCTGCATCAGTAGAAATCCTTACCGCTGCACCCACTTCCTTAGAACACCAAGCAAAGTTGAGTTTGCTTGCATCGCTGCCCGGCGATAGAGAAACCTGCTCATAATTCGTCTTCAATGCATCCCAGCCATTTTTCCACGCCTGCCAGTCAGTCTGAGCTGCCAGCTGCGTTGCGGTCACCGCGGTAGGCGTCAATGATGCGTCATTCCAATGTTTCGTGGCAGCAAAGCTCGTCAAGCTCCCCACACTGATTGCCGTAATGACTGCCGCAGTCAAAAATCTTTGTCTCAATTTCATTTTCCAATCCCCTTTTTTGTTAAACATTTTTGGGCATGATAAAAATCTATTTTTATCATATCGCGGCTATGGGAAAAACAGGTTATCTCTATGTTATTTTTCTGTAAAGTAAAAAAGCAGGCAGAGATGCGTTCTCTGCCTGCCTATTTTTATGGCTAATTGCAAAATGCTGTGGTTTTTACTTTTTATCACGTGCTTGCCAATAACCCGCCAGCAAGGAACCCGAAAAATTATGCCATACGCTGAAGATTGCCCCTGGAATCGCCGCCACAGGATCCAAGTGTGCAATAGCCAGCGCCACGGCAAGACCGGAATTTTCCATGCCAACCTCAAAGGAAACCGCTTTCGCTTTCTTATGGCTCATGCCAAAAATACGAGAAGCACCATAGCCAAGCCCTAAGCCAAAGCTATTGTGCAAAATGACCGCGCCAAAAGCAATGCCGGCAACAGTAGCTAGTTTAGCTGCACTTAACGCTACGACAATCGTAATGATGATGATGATTGAAACTACCGAAACGAGCGGAATGAACACCATAATGCCCTTCACAAACTTTGAAAAAACGGCTCGAATTATCAGACCTAAAACAATTGGCAGCAAAACGATCTTCAAAATGTCAATCAACAATGCCTCTGCCTGGATTGGAATCAAGGTACCCGCTAACCACAGAAAAATAAACGGCGTTAAAACCGGTGCCAAAATTGTATTGACGCTCGATATGGTAACCGACAAAGCTGTATCTCCTTTAGCTATGAAGGTCATGACATTCGATGCCGTACCACTTGGACAAACGCCTACCAAAATCAATCCAGCAGCCAGAAGAGGCGGCAAGCCCAAAACCTTGGACACGGTAAATGCAATCAACGGCATGATAAGATATCTAAGCACCACGCCAAAGGCAACATCTTTCGGCCGAGTGAACACCAATTTAAAATCCTCCGGCGTCATGGTAAGGCCCATACCAAGCATGACCAATCCCAAAAGCGAAGAAATCGCTCCGCCAAGAGGCTTGAATGGCTCTGGATAAAAAAACGCAATACCGGCAAACAGCACTACCCATAAAGGAAAAAGTTTATTGATGAATCCTACAATTTTTTGTGACACAAGCAACACTCCTACATAAAATAACATTTGTTTTCTTCACAAAGTCATTATTTAAAATTTTAGGACTTATTATATAACAGCGCACATAAAAACACAACAAGTAACTTTATAAATACACAAGCTTGCAAATTCCAAGCATTTAACTTGACATGATGTAATTATTTTTGATATACTGTTTGTAAATTTGTAAACTCCGTGGCCATTACTGCGCTAGAAAGAAGTGTTCCTCATGACAGATGCAAACCGATTTTATCGCTTAATTCTAATTAGGCCGCAGGACTGAAACGCTAAAAGACAATTTTAGCTTGTTTGAGTCCTGGTTTGCATTGCAGATGGGACTGAACCTCTCATCCATCGATGAGAGGTTTTTTAGCCAAAAGATTTATCCATCGACTATTCAGTTTACACTTAATCCCACAAAAAGAGAGGCTGATTCAACATGCGTAGTGATACGATAAAAAAAGGCATCGATAAAGCACCGCACCGTTCCTTGATTCGAGCAACCGGAAAAATCCATTCGGAAGAAGATATGAACAAACCCTTCATTGCAATTTGCAGCTCACATATAGACATCATTCCCGGACACGTGCATTTACATGAATTGGCTGAAGTCGCCGCCGAAGCTATTCGCGAAGCCGGTGGCGTTCCCTTTGAATTCAACACGATCGGCGTTGACGACGGCATTGCCATGGGACATATGGGCATGCGCTATTCCCTGCCAAGCCGCGAACTCATTGCCGATTCCGCTGAAACAGTAATCAACGCCCATTGTTTCGATGGCGTATTTTACATTCCAAACTGCGATAAGATCACCCCTGGTATGCTCATGGCCGCGGTGCGGACGAATGTGCCAGCGATTTTTTGTTCGGGAGGTCCCATGCAGGCAGGCTTCTCTGCTGATGGCAAAAAACTCACATTATCTTCGATGTTCGAGGCTGTCGGGGCCTACAAAGAAGGAAAAATGACCGAAGAAACCTTTAACGATTATGAATCAAACGCCTGTCCAGGCTGCGGCTCATGTGCAGGCATGTTCACCGCAAACTCGATGAATTGCCTGATGGAAATACTCGGCATGGCACTTCCATTTAATGGTACGACGCTAGCCATCAGCCAGGAACGTCGGGATTTAATTAAAAAATCAGCCACTAAACTGATGGAATTGATCAAAAACGACGTTCGCCCGCGTGACATCATCACCGAAGAAGCCATCGACAACTGTTTTGCCCTCGATATGGCGATGGGAGGTTCCACGAACACCGTTCTCCATACGTTAGCGATTGCCCAGGAGGCTGGCATCCACTACGAACTCGATCGCATCAATCAAGTAGCTGAAAAAGTTCCTTATATCTCAAAGATTTCCCCATCGTCTTTATACACTCTTGAAGATGTCCATGCAGCTGGAGGAGTTCCCGCCATCATCCATCAATTGATCCAAATCGGAGCAATTCGCGGCGAACGGCCAACCGTCAACGGCACAACACTCAAAGAAAGCGTAAAAGACGCCTACAGCAGCAATGAAGAAATTATCCGCAAACCAGAAAATGCCTACAGCGCAATAGGTGGTTTATCCATTCTCCATGGAAACATCGCGCCGGATGGCGGCGTCATCAAAGCCGGCGGCGTCGACCCTTCCGTAAGGGTTTTTCGCGGCAAAGCCCTTTGCTACGACTCCCAAGATGAAGCTGTTGAAGCCATCGACAATCAGACCGTAAGAGCCGGTCATGTCGTCGTCATTCGCTATGAAGGTCCAAAGGGCGGACCTGGCATGGTTGAGATGCTCGCGCCTACGAGCTCTATCGTCGGCCGCGGCCTCGGCAAAGATGTTGCCTTGATTACTGACGGACGCTTCTCCGGTGCCTCACGCGGCATTTCCGTAGGCCATGTATCGCCAGAAGCTGCCGCCGGCGGCCCGATTGCCTTGATCGAAGATGGTGATGAAATCGAGATTGATTTACCAAAACGCACAATCAACTTACTCGTATCAGACGAAGTACTCGCTGAACGCAAAAAGAAACTCGGAAAGTTCACGCCGAAAGTCAAAACCGGCTGGTTAGCAAGATATTCATTGCTTGTCACCTCTGCTAATACCGGTGCTGTCATGAAATCCTTCGATGAGATTTTAAAAGAATTAAAATAACGCTTAAAACAGTAAAAGTCCTGAAGATGATTTTTTCATCTTCAGGACTTTTTTATTGAACGCCTGTTTTCTCAAAGGATGTGTTCTAGAATCCCTTGCGCGACCCCATCGTCTTGCACCGAAGGTACAATGTGATTTGCCAGCGCCTTGATTTCAGGATCAGCATTGCCCATAGCAAAACTACAGCCAACCTCTCTGAGCATGTCCCGATCATTTTTTGCATCCCCAAAAGCGTAACTATTTGCAACTGAGATTCCAAGCGCCTCAAGGGCATGCAAAATCCCCGTCGCTTTGGTCTCTGCTTTTGCATAAAGCTCAAATTTAAGCGGGTGATGCCCATCGTCAAGCCATTCCAGCCCATGATGAAGAAAAGCTCGGCAAACTGCCTTTCTTTCCTCGTCCGGTGCAATGAATTCCATTTTATACGTATCGACCTCAGGTTCAGCAAAGTCATAAACAAAACGTTCTTTTCCGATACCAAAGGAATGATAATACGCATCGAGCTGTTTGAACTGCTCATGCAAATAAACATGTTTCGTGCCTTGTAAAATATACTCGATTCCATGTTCTTCACACTGTTGGCAAATAGCTCTCACCAAATCTTTTTCGAGAGGTTTTTTATACAAAACCGACTCGCCCATGAGAACTGCCGCCCCATTCATTAAAACATAGCCATCAAAACCAAATTCCGTTAACTCTTTGTCCAAAAAAGCAAACGGTCGCCCCGAAGCGATAAAAGTATAATGCCCCGCCTGCCGCAATTTTTCAATTGCTTGCTTTGTCTTTATGCTCATCGAGGGCATGCCTGCCCCGGCATCAATCAAAGTACCATCTACATCAAAAAAAACTGCTTTTTTCATTTAAAGACCCCATTTCATCTTCTAACCAATCCATCTTCAGGCATCGACCTTTACTTGACGGAACAACCAGTCCCGCATTTCCTGCGTTTGATAGGCTCTAACCCAGGAATAATGTGCCATTGGATACAAATAGGTTTCTCTTGGATACTCCGTAAAAAGAGGCGTCCCGCCAAGTGCGCGCAGAGCTTCAATCATCTCCCGGCTATCATTTACCGGTATTACAGGATCTGCCTCACCGTGAAATGCCCAAATTGGCTTATTGACCAATTTATAGGCTTGTTCTTTATCCCCGCCCCCACAGACAGGCACCATCGCAGCAAACAAATCCGGATTCGCTTCATTTAGAGACCAAACCGCAATGCCTCCATCCGATATCCCGGTCGAATAAATACGGCTTCGATCGACGCGATATAGTTTTGTGATGCGTTCCACTAACTTCGGTACCATATCAAGATCCGATACCAAAGGTTTACCGTCCGTTGCTGTGCCCGCATCATCGAGCCAAGAATGACTGGCCTGCGGCGCCAATACCAAACACGGATGCTTGGCCTGTTCCTCCGGCTTTGCCCAAATAACAGCACCTTGGTTAGCTAAAATCTGCGCTTTATTATCGGTACCATACTCACCGCTGCCATGGAGAAAAACCACCATGGGATATTCTTTGAGTGGTGTATAACCTTCTGGTTTAAACAAACGATAAGACATCGTTGTACCCGTCTCGGCATCGGTATAGCTCCCTTCGCTGAACTTTGCTACAACTTTTGCTATATCTTCCCGAACAATCAGCAGTGTATACTCCTGCAAAATGCCATCTTCACCAGCGACGACAATCTTGAAGCGATTTTTTCCCACAACCAATTTTTCCAATTGGTCTTTCCCTGACGCCAGGGCTTTTCCATTGATTGTTATTTGATCTTCAGCATTTGCTGCAATTGCATTGATTGCGACATTTTCGATATCACTGTTGACATACGCTTTATATTTATGAACCGAACTTGAAAAAGGCGGTGCCAGCGTCATTCCTCCAGTTGTGTAGAGCGTTATTGCCCCCAGACCACCTTTTACCGTTTCCTCTGGTTTTTCAGCTGCAAAAGCAGACCGCTCCACTATACAAAGGAACATAACAAGCATAAAAATCATCACAGCAATATTTTTTTTCAAACCCAACATATAAGATGTCCTCCTATGACACGATATTCTTTCATTTCCACACGAACAGATTTCTTCCTATTATATAGTGGTTTTATCCTATATTGCAATAAAAAACCTTAACCGCACTGGTAAGAATAAACTTCTCCATCTTCTTCGACAGGTAAATCTGCTTTCATGTCGAATAACGATATTTAGAGGAATATTGCCTTTCACGCAGACTTTCCGCAAAAAAACTTTGTTGTGAAACCTCTTTTATACGATTTTATTATAAGGACGTGTCTAAAAATGAACAAACTAGTTCTCTGTGCCAGCTTTTTTTTCGCTTTATTTATTTTCACTGCAACAACAGCCGCAGCAGCGCCAAGCGCCAATTGGCAGCTAGCCTATAAAGACAATGATATTTCTTTTTATTTCGACACCAATACAACAAAAACAGTCGGTTCATCCGATGTACTTTCCGTCGAGCTCAAAACCGTCATTCCCAGCGATATACGCCAAACACTTATCGCCAGATATAAAAGCAATTATGATACCTCAAAATGGCAGAAAATACAATACTGCATCGCATCGACCATCTATAACCAAAAGGACAAATCCCTACTCATAAAAAACCAACGGTTTTATGATGCCAGCAACAATTTGGTCGCCACCATAAGCACCGAAGATAAACTCACCGTCACGCCAGATTCGGTACAGAACAAAGTATATAGCGCTATTTTTCAATGGCTTTACGAAAATTAAACAAAAAGGTAAATGATGCCGTCAAAAGCATTCATTTACCTTTTTTGTTTTGTTATCTATATTTTCATATAAAAAGCAAGTACCGAGTTCAATCCGCCAAACTGAAATTATAGCTTTTTGTGAAATACCAGCGCACCCCTTGTCCCTGCTTATTTTTTGCCGGACTGAACGTGGATTGATCAAATGCGGCCAAAGCTGCTTGATCAAATTCTTCTACGCCGGAAGAGTTCACGATATGCGCTTCCTCAATATTCCCATCCACGCCAATAGTAGCACCAATCGTAACGCGGCCTGCAATCTTCTGTCGGCGAAGATTTTCCGGATAAACTGCAGCGATGCGAGTCAAAAGCCTTGCTGGCAAAGCAGCCTGTCCGCTACTTTGCGTATCCCCATTGCCGCTGCCAGCTTCGGCTGAAGCAGTTCCACCACCTCCCGCAGAACCTGCTTTACCACCATTATTTACCGGTTCTGACCTCATGCCGGAACCATCCGACATCGCAGTTGTCGGCTCTGTAAAATCAGCTGCCACTGTTTTATTTTCCATTGCACCACGTTCTGCGGTTGTACCATTTTGCGGTAAATCGATTTGAGGCAGCTTCCCTTGACTAGAACTTACATCGCCAACATCTTGATAAATACTGATATCCGTCGGTGGATTTTTTACCGTTTTCACAAACGGACCTAATAAACCGCTAAATGCCAACAGTAAAAAAAGAATGACATGAACCAGCATGGACAGAACAAAATATTTGCCAGCCGCATTTTTTTTAACCTTTAGCATTAACCATTGCCTCCACGATCTGCTGCCAAGCCAAAAAGATGTATTCCTGCGCCTTTCAAATCATCTATGCAGGTTATGACTTTACCATATTCCACATCTTTGTCTGCCCGAATCACAAGAGCAACTTTACCTCCACTTTCATTTGCCATTTTGGCCTGCGCAATCAGATCTTTTTCATCTACTTGTTGATCGGCAAGCCATAATGACCCATCTTTCTTTATCGTCACCAAAAGCTTAACCGCTGACGCACTTTCAACCTGTTTGGCTGCGGGTAAATTAACCGAAATCGTTTTTAAATCAACCATGTACAGTGTACTCAACATGAAAAACACCAGTAAGAAAAACATGATATCAATCATCGGTATAATCATGATTTCCGGCTTAGAAAACGCATGTCGATCACGAAGCCTCATGACCAGCACCTCGTTCGCTGTATTCTTCTACGTAAGAAAGACATTGTTCCATGTCTGTTATGATTTGTTCAATTCTTTGGGTAAAATAAGCATGAATCGCCAACGAAATAATCGCCACACAAAGCCCTGTCGCTGTGGCGATCAAAGCCTCTCCGATCCCGCCCGTAATCGCCATCGGTTCTCCTGTTTTTAAATCAAAAACGCTAAACGCTGAAATCATCCCACCGATGGTCCCTAAAAGCCCCAAAAGCGGTGCCATCGTCACAATCACACTAAGATAATATAACCGGCGACGAAATTTTGCTAAAATAATTCCTGTTTGTATCTCGAAAAACCTATTGATCTGTATGGATTCTTCTCCGCGTTTTTTCATTGCCCGGCAAATCAATTCTGCCAATTCGCCTTTTGTTTGCTTTGCCAGTTCATAACCTCTCTGCCAAAAACCATCGGCAATAGCTTGGCAATAAGCACTAGAAAAATCTCTTCCCGAATCCGCTTGTTGAAAATATTTCCAACGCTCAATTGCTATCGACACGACAAAAACCGAACAAAAAAGCAGTACATACATAATGAAACCGCCTTTTTCAAAATAAGCTGCCGCGCGTAAAACAACTTCCATAAAGATTCCTCCACTCTAAAAAATCCACTTGCATTACATGCCGTACTTGAAGCTGCCTATCACCAGCTTTTGCTCAATTGAACCCCATAGGTCGCTCCCGTATCATATACATACATCCCTGTGGCATAACGCTGATCTGTGATATTGTTGCCAAACAAGGTAATCGTTGTATTTGCATTCAAGTCTTTGTTCAAATTAATATCGATGGTCGTAACGCCCGTCATCGTAAAATCCGTACCGCTGCCTGCATTTACTCCGCTGCTCGTGCCTTGGTATTGACTATTATGATGAAGTATCAAATTTGCTGAAATGGTTTTGTTTTTATAATTAAGCTCCGCATTATAAAGATTATGCGGCGTGCGCGCATTATCAAGTGCATTGCTCGACATGAAATACGCATAATTCAAACGATAGGCAAAATGTCCATCTAAGTCGCCATGCAGCCCTGCTTCAAAACCTTTTCTCTGTAAATCTCTAGCTATGTAACTTGACAGAGGGTAACTTTTACTGGTGTCCCATGGTTCATAATATTTTTTACCACTATCAACTCTCGCATTATCAATATCATAATAAAAGGCTGTCAAAGATGCGTTAAATTTCTTGCTATAATTTGCCTCCAGGCCTGTTTCGTATTTGAGCCTTTTTTCATCGCCTAATTTTTCATTATCTTCTACTAAAGCAAAATTATTATCCGCCTGTTTTGAATAACCAATGCGAGCCGTTGACTTATACACTTTATTCATTTGATACGATGCACCAATAGACGAACTCAAAGAATTGCCTTCCCACATATCGCCAAAAAGTTCATCATAAGCAGAAGCTGTTGAGCTGTCGAGATATTTGCCGATGCCGGATGTAATATGTTTTCGATCAAGCCGTGCTGCCCCATCAAAAGTTACACGATCTGTTGCTTTTCGTTCCCCGTATACATAAAATCCATATAGCTCTTCCGCTCTAGGACTGCCACTATATTGCCCCATTCCTGTCGGTGCATCATACCACATGAGCTGTGTGCCAAATTTAAGCTTATTGCGCCCGTAATCCATAGTATGCCCCAAATTCAATTGCCGCAAATAGTCGCGTTCAGCAAACCCCCCGGCTCCTTTTGTAATAGGATCCCCGTTCAATGCCCAACGATAAGAGTCAACACTGCTCCACCCGAAGCTAAAATCGGTCGTATTATGTTCATCCCAGCGTTTGGCCGCATTAATTGCTAACACAGTCGTTTTTATCGGTAAAAAACCACCTAACGCCAGTTTATTTGCAGCAGTTATATTCAGTGCATTTGAATCAGCCACCGAGTTGAAGTACGCTTTATTATGGACGTCACCTTCATTGTAAAGAAGCGTCATATTGGCGATCCAGTCTTTTCCTTTATCTCCCAATTTAAAAAGGTATGTATTAAGATCTTGGCTGTTGTTCCAGCCCGGCATTCCATTGGTCTTATCTTTGGCATAGCCTAGCCCATAATAACCCGTGTCGCTAAATTTATCACCGTGAACATAGCTGTCCTTTGTTGCATCGAAGGTACCATAGCTGACCTTTGCCTTATCCACCTTTTTCGTCGGCGTAATCGTTGTAATAACGATAAACCCTTGACTCGGCGCTCCCGACTTCACATTTGTTTGCGCAAAGGATGCTACTGGTCCCATCGTCAAAACCGACGCATCACGACAAAAAGTAATCGATTCAATCATATCAACCGGCAAATTTCCTAGCATTCTTGATGCCTGAGCTTCTGGCAGCCATACACCGTCTATGATATAACCGATTTCATCGCCACCGCGCGTCTCAACCTTCACATAACCCTTCGCCCCATAACGAATAACGTTGAGACCTATTCCATTTTGAATAAGCTCTAAAACGTCTTTCGGATGCATTTTCTCAATATCTTCTTGCGTAAACATTTGCGTCGCAATTTTACTGCTTTCCGGGACCATTAAACGCTGCGCTGCCGGATCGATCAATGTGTCAGTCTTCACTGCTGGTTCAATTTTTTTACCAATGACCTGATCATCGGCAAGCACTGTCGTATTTTCACTCTCTTGCGCCTGTACAGAAAGTGGATATCCCGCTGCCACAATATACGTTATAATACAGGCTGTTGCTAATTTATTTTTTCTCATCAAAAAACATCCCTCTCCTCCTTGATTTTTACAAAGCTTGCTCTTTCTAGAACTGTATTCTATTATGATGCAGAATACAGCTACCCTTTAAACATAAAAAAGTACCAAACCAACGGTTTCTTTAACCGCTTGCTTGGTACTTCTTTGTATCCATCTTGAGCGCCTTATACCACCTATAGTATAAGGCAGAACTATACAAAAGTCAATAATACATAACTGTATCGCATACAACAAATTAGTTTTTGTTGTTTTAATATAGTTTATTGTATAGTTTCATATGATTATGTGGTTTCATTGTTATAAATTCATAAAATACCAGCTTACATCTGCCCAATAAAAAAGCCCAGCACTACAGTCATACTGCTTTTTGCAATATGATCCATAGCACTGGGGTTACTATCCATCTAAATTTATTGTTTTTTAAGAATTACCTGTATTTAGCGCTCTGCGCAGTTTCCAAGATGTATCAATTTTTATTTTGACAATTTTTACGATTGGCATATTCTTTTTTGCAGCTACATACTGTTCCCATTCTTGGATGTCCAACCATTGCTCATTCGCCCGATGCACATAATCAAACGCATAACCACGAAGCTGTCCAATATTATCTGTATACGCGACCGTCACACGCGTAAAGCGATAAAGTTCAAAACAAGAAGCCACGATCAGCGCAACCGGAATCAATAACAAAAGATATGTCATGTTAAACAACCTCCCTTTCGTTTGTCAATGCCCATAATCAGGTTGACCTTTCTTCTACTTTATTGAGTTCTATATTAAATAGTATTCGCTATAAATAATCATTTTCCTCTATTGATAATAATTATTATTTAGTTTTTTTATTCTAACTATAGCTGCACCAAGATACCTTTTTCCTGACATTTTCTGAAAGGAAAGCATCCCATCTTTGTCGAATACGCTATATATCGAAAGGATGTGTTTTTATGAATCTTGATATTGAAAAGTTAAAATATGATCTCGCACTGCAATGTGCCTTAGTTGAAGTAATCAAGCTCAACCAGGATCATACTGACCTTGATATCCGAAGTACTATGCTGGAACACTTCGAATCCAATTACTTAGAATTTTCCATGATGGATAAAAATTATTTTGAAAATTTATTACAAGCGATGTCCGACTCTAAAAAATCTGGCTCAAACCACATGGACTCCTTGTTTACCTCTAAACGGTGAATAGTATGTTAAACTCCAATTTTACATCAAACATCAATTCTGCATATGTTTCCTAAGATTCTTAAAAAAAAGCAAGCCGCCCCGTTCTCGCAAACTAGGCGTCTTGCTTTAATCTAAAAACTTGTTCGTTACTGATAATATAAACCTCATATAATTTGCAGGCATCTTCTAGGTAGTTTGTCGGCAATAAAAAAACCAATTTCCATTTAACACGAATAAATGGAAATTAAAACAAACAAAAACCCCGCAAACATTGAGTTTGCGGGGTTTGTAATTTCCAGCCGAAGCTGAAAATATTAACGTTTCGAGAACTGTGAAGCCTTGCGGGCTTTTTTCAAGCCGTACTTACGACGTTCTTTTTCACGTGGATCACGAGTTAAAAAGCCAGCTTTTTTCAAAGCCGGACGCAATTCTGCATCCAATTTCAAGAGCGCACGGGAAATACCGTGACGAATCGCTCCAGCCTGACCAGATGCACCGCCACCTTCTACTTTTGCGATTACATCATATTTATCAACCGTTTCAGTCAAGTTCAGTGGTTGTCTGACGATGAGCTCAAGAGTCTTAAGACCAAAGTAAGCTTGCATTTCGCGACCATTAATGATTACGTTGCCTTCACCTGGAACCAGACGAACTCTGGCAACCGAAGTTTTTCTGCGGCCTGTGCCGTAGTAGCTAACCAATGCCATAAATATTGTTCCTCCTTCCAGTTATTATCTGATGTTTAATTCAAGTACTTCCGGCTGCTGTGCAGCATGCGGATGTTCAGGACCTGCATAAACATTTAATTTTGTGTATATTTTTGCGCCGAGTCTGTTTTTAGGAAGCATGCCCTTAACAGCCATTTCGACAACTTTTTCCGGCTGAGTTGCTAACATTTGGCCAGCTGGCGTAAATGTAGTTCCTCCAGTATATCCTGAATGACGGAAATATGTTTTATTAATTAATTTCTTACCTGTAAATACCACTTTATCGGCATTAACAACGATAACGTAATCTCCTGTATCAACATGAGGTGTAAAGGTCGGTTTATGTTTACCGCGAAGAACTTTCGCAACTTCAGCAGCTAATCTACCTACAGTCTGGCCTTCAGCGTCTACAACATACCATTTACGTTCGATGTTGGACTCATTTGCTATAAACGTTGTTTTCATTCGATATCCCTCCTTGTTTCATTAACTTTACCAAGTTTCGTTTCGTAAAGTCAATATACAATGGTTCTCTCCTGATTTCCGGGGCTATGGAAATTTCGGTTAAAGCCTCATATAAAAACATTTTAACAAAAAACCAAACTAAATGCAAGTTATATTTTTCGTCTCTTTATCCACAAACGCCTTGTGGATAAAGGCAACAAAAAATATTATAGCAGTGTTTGCCCGATTTGTATATAGCAATACTTTCTTTTCGGCAAATAAATCCGCTTTTTTACGTTAAAACAGGACGGAGCCGCTCTTTGCTCCGTCCTGCCGTTCTATTCCCCTATATTATCTCTTTTGACCCGAACGGCTTGCCCAAAGCCCCTGCTTCTCCTTGGCAACCGACAGCATCAGCTTGATCCGGTTGAGCTGATTGACTTCGCTGACGCCGGCATCACAGTCGACTGCGACGATGTTGCTGCCCGGATAACTGCGGAGGAGTTCCCGGATCATGCCCTTACCGCTAATATGATTGGGCAAGCAACCAAACGGCTGCAGGCAAATGATATTATCCGTGCCCGTTTTGATGAGCTTGAGCATTTCTCCGGTCAAAAACCAACCTTCACCGGCCATATTGCCCAGCGATATATGTTTTTCAGCCATTGCGGCAATTTCCTTGATGGTGTGCGGTGGCAGGAAACGCTGACTCTTTTTCAAAGCCTGACGCATCGGCCAGCGGAAAAATTCCAGTACCTGGATAAACATTTCCGATTTGAATTTATTGATGCGTTTACCGTCAAGCAGACGATATTTTACGATATCGTCATAAGCCATATACAGGTAAAAATCGACCAAAGATGGCATAACGACCTCCGCCCCTTCATCAGCCAAAATACTTTCGATATGGTTGTTGGCGATTGGATGATATTTCACCAGAATTTCACCGACAATACCGACTTTCGGCTTCCAAAGATCCTCATGCATCGGCAAAGCATCGAAATCCCGGACAATGTGCTTTAGATTCCGGGCAAAGCATCGGTAACTGCCATCCGCCAGTTCTTCGCGGCAGCGCTGCAGCCATACCTGGAAAAGCCTTTCAACGGCTCCGGCTTCCTTTTCATAGGGGCGCACACGATTTACGACCTGCATCAGCAGATCAGCATAGACCGTACCCTTTAGGATATCCGCAAAAGCGGCGGTATTCAAGCTGAATTCATCCTGTTCGAGACCCCAGCAGGCAAATACCGGTACCTGTGGATAACCGGCATCTTTGAGAGCCTTGCGCATGAGATTCAGATAATTTGTCGCCCGGCAGGCGCCGCAGGTTTGAAAGAGCATGATAGAGGTATGCTCCGGATCGCATTGCCCCGACTCCAGCGCCGCCAAGAGCTGACCAATGACAACGATGGCCGGATAGCACATGTCATTGTTGACATAGCGCAAGCCTAAATCAATTGCCTCCTGTTTCGGCAAGTCCGGAATCAGCATTTTATAGCCGTATTTTTTGAGCACAGCTGTGATCAGGGAGAAATGTACCGGCGCCATCTGCGGCGCCAAAATCGTATGGCTCTGCTTGCATGCTTCGGTAAAGCGCGGCCGTGGCTGCGGCGGTAAAACAGCTTCAAGAGAACTTGTTCCCTGCTGCATCGCTGCGATCAAGGACCGCAGTCGAATCCTGGCAGCGCCAAGATTGCTGACTTCATCGAGCTTAATCATCGTGTAAATGCGCTGCTGCTGCTCGAGAATTTCCTTGACCTGACCGATCGTAATCGCGTCCAGCCCGCAACCAAAGGAACTCAACTGGATTAAGGTCAAATTTTTATGCTCGCCGACATAATTGGCCGCATGGTACAGGCGCGCATGATAGCTCCACTGATTTACGATTTGAAGCTGTTCACTCGCTACGGGCAGATGATAGACCGCATCTTCCGATAAAACCGGCAGACCATAGGATTGAATCATTTCCGGAATCCCATGGTTGATCTCCGGGTCAATATGATACGGTCGCCCAGCCAAAAGGATCGCTGGCAAATTTTCTTTTTCAACCAGTGCGAGTATCTTGGCACCATAGCTGCGGACATCCTCTTTGTAGTGTTCCAGTTCACGGTATGCGGCGTCAACAGCCGCCACAATTTCCGGCTGCCGGAGCCCCTCGCCAGACAACTCTTCCGCCAAACGGGCAATCAACCGTTTTCTGTCGTTCAGCGGTAAAAACGGCTGCATGAACTCGATATCGCGCTGTCGCAAAACATCCATATTCGCCCGGATGTTTTCAGCATAGGAAGCAACCACCGGGCAATTGTAATGATTATCCGATTTGTTGAAATCATCGGCAATATTATACGGAATACAGGGGTAAAAAATCTTCTGAATGCCCTGTTCAATGAGATCCATAATATGACCATGCACCAGCTTGGCCGGATAGCATAAGGAATCGGAAGGAATCGTCGCCATGCCCTTGTAATAGAGCGCCGCTGATGATTTGCCCGACAGTACTACTTCATAGCCGAGCATCGTAAAGAACGTAAACCAGAACGGATAGTCCTCATACATGTTCAGCACCCGCGGCAATCCGATGCGGCCGCGCTCTGGATGCTGCAATGGCTTATAATAGGAAAAAAGCCGTTCATATTTATAGGCGTAGATATTCGGCGTTTTTGCAGCATTTTCCAGCTTACCGATGCCGCGCTCGCAGCGATTTCCCGTATGATATTTTTCACCATTCGGAAAATGCTGTGTTGTGATAAGGCACTGATTTCCACAACCTTTGCAGCGATAAGACATTATGTTCACGGAAAAATCAGCTATGGCTTGCGCTGAAAGGATTGCAGAGGGCCCCTGGCAACGTTCCTGCGCCAAAATCGCCATGCCATAGGCTCCCATAAGACCGGCAATATCCGGACGCACGACATGGCGCCCCAGCAGCAGCTCCATTGAACGCAGAACTGCATCGTTATAGAAAGTGCCGCCCTGCACGACAATGGAATCGCCCAGTTCCTTCACATCTTTAATCTGAATAACCTTGAACAAAGCATTTTTGATGACGGAAAGCGCAATGCCCGCAGAAATATCACTGACATCGGCACCTTCTTTTTGCGCCTGCTTCACCTTGGAATTCATAAACACCGTACAGCGGGTTCCCAAATCGACCGGCGCATGTGACTGCATGGCTTTTGCCGAGAACTGTCCGGCCGTCATTTTCAATCCTTGGGCAAAGTTTTCAATAAAGGAACCACAGCCAGCCGAACAGGCTTCATTTAAGGTAATCTGGCTGATCATACCGCTTTTGACGAAAAAGCACTTCATGTCCTGTCCGCCGATATCGAGGACAAAACTCACATCCGGACGGAATTCCTGCGCCGCCCGCAAATGAGCGAAAGTTTCTACCTCACCAAAATCAGCATGTACAGCCGCTTTAATAATGTATTCCCCATAACCTGTGGTTCCGGCATAAGCGATCTCCGTATCTTCATTCAGTACCGCATACAGTTCGCCGAGCTCGCGAATTACCGTATTTAAAGGCGACCCCTGATTACTGCCGTAAGAGGTATAGAGCACTTCCTTCTGCTCGCCAATAGCGACGATTTTCGTCGTCGTCGACCCGGCATCAATGCCGAGATAAATCTTGCCCTTATAACTGGCCAAATCTCCGCGGAGGACTTTATCCCGGTCATGGCGTTCCTTAAATTCCTGCTGCGCTGTCTTATCCTTGAACAAAACAAAATGCGTGCTCTCCGTGCCGTCCGCCAAATCCTTTGCCGTCAGCAGGCATTTTTCCACGCTCGCATAATCGGTGAGCTGCGCTTCTTCTGACAGCGCCGCTCCGATAGCGACAAAATAACAGCCATCAGTAACCGGAACCACATGCTCTGTATCAAGCTGCAAGGTTTCCACGAAACGTTTTTTTAGCTCTGGTAAAAAATGCAGCGGACCGCCCAAAAAAGCAACATGTCCGTCAATCGGACGCCCTTGGGCTAAATTGCCGATGGTCTGGTTCACCACTGCCTGGAAAACAGATAAAGCGATATCCGCCTTAGCGGCGCCATCATTCATCAATGCCTGAATATCGGTCTTGGCAAAAACTCCGCAGCGCGAGGCGATCGTATAGATCTGCTTGCCTTTAGCAGCCAGGTCATTGATCCCGGCTGCGTCCGTATGCAGCAACGATGCCATATGATCGATAAAAGAACCGGTACCGCCAGCACATACGCCGTTCATGCGCTGCTCCAGCGCCGAACCGAAATAGGTGATCTTTGCATCCTCGCCGCCGAGTTCGACCGCTGTATCGGTCTGCGGAATGAGTTTCTTCACCGCTGTCGTACAGGCAATAACCTCCTGAACAAATGCCAGCTTCAACTTCTGGGCGATTCCCATGCCAGCCGATCCCGTAAACGCAAAAGAAAACTCCTGCTTGCCGACGACCTCTTTCAATGCTGCAAAATGTTCCTGTACCGCAGCACCAATTTCCGAAAAATGTCGTAAATAGTTTTTGTAAATCAATTGATTTTCTTTGTCCAGCACAACGACCTTTATCGTCGTTGAACCGATGTCCACACCAACTTTTAATAAGGACTGCATTATATTCACCACCTGAAAATAGAACTCAAATGTTTATTGCTATAAATCGGTCTATATTATATTATTTGATACAAAATCTGACCATTAATGTTTACTTATTTCGCTAAAAGAAGGCGAAAGACCTGCTTTTTTCAGCTAAATTTCATATTTTCATTGTGAAGATTTTATTCCCCACAAAAAAAATACTGCATTTTGATCATGCAGCATTTCCTTTATTGCCTCAATAATTTACCTTTAAAAGGTATAACCCCTGCGCCGGAGCCGTAGCACCGGCACTTTGTCGATTGCGCGCATCAAGTATATTTTGGAATTCTTCGGGACTGATCTTCCCCAGGCCCACATTGACAAGTGTTCCCACGAGATTGCGCACCATATGGTAGAGAAAGCCATTTCCAAAAAATTTAAACTCAAGAAGCTCCCCCTTTTGCCGACAGGAAGCTTCATATAATGTGCGGATCGGCAGCATTGGCACGCTGCCAGCTGCCTGAAAAGAAGAAAAATCGTGTTCCCCCTGAATATGCTGCAACGCCGCCTGCATGGCCTCTATATGCAAAGGTTTATGAATATACCAGCTGTAATGGCGCAAAAAAGGATCCGGCACCGCGCCCTGTTGAATCTTATAAATGTAGATCTTGCTTTTGGCGCTGTGCCGGGCGCTAAAATCGCGGTCTGCTTCCGCCGCATCTGTTACGACGATATCGTCCGGCAACAGGCTATTAGCCGCCCGCAAAATGCGGTCAAGCGGAATCATCCCGTCCGTAAAAAAATTCACGACTTGGCCGTAAGCATGTACCCCCGCATCGGTGCGGCCGGATGCGGCCAGCTCTATCGTATCGCCAAACAGTACTGCCAGCCGCTCTTCCAATACGTTCTGCACTGCCACGACATTTGTCTGGCGCTGAAATCCATGATAATGGCCTCCGTCATAGGCAACCGTCAGCCGTATATTCCGTTTTCTCTGTTTCATGACGTCTTTATGTTCCGGTTTCATTCTATAACCCACTTATTTTCAAAATCGTCAGGCCGATGCCAAACAATGCGGCTGCGGCATAGGCAATATAATCTATGCCCCGGATCTGCAATACCTTCATGCGCGTCCTGCCAATGCCGCCGCGATAGCAACGGGCTTCCATCGCCATTGCCAGCTCATCGGCCCGGCGAAAAGCGCTGATAAAAAGCGGTACCAGTATAGGAATCAGGCATTTAAGGCGCTGGACAATCGAGCCTGAGGAAAAATCGGCACCACGAGATTTTTGCGCTTTCATGATTTTATCCGTTTCTTCAATCAGCGTCGGAATAAAGCGCAGGGCAATTGTCATCATCATCGCCAGCTCATGGGCCGGCAAGCCAAACCGCTTAAACGGCGACAACAGGCTTTCCAGCGCATCCGTAAGCGCCAAAGGTGAAGTCGTAAACGTCAGGAGCGACGACAGCAAGATCAACAGCACCAGTCGCACGGAAATAAACAGGCCCTGTTTCAACCCCTCCAACGTCAAGGAAAACACCCAGACTTTAGCCAAGGCCTCACCGGGCGTGCTGCAAAGGTGAATCAAAAAAGTAAACAGGATGATCCACCACAGCGGTTTCAGGGACTTCAGCATCATCTTTCCGGAAAGTTTCGAAGAAATAATCAGCCCGCCGGTTAATGCGGTTAATGCCCCATAGGCAACAGGGGTATCCAACAGAAAAATTGCCAAGATAAACAGGCACAAAAGAATGATCTTCGTGCGCGGATCCAGCCGGTGCAACAGGGAATTCCCCGGGAAATATTGCCCAATAGTTATGTCCGTCAGCATGATCTCGCCCCCTTTATGGCCTGCAGGATATTGGCGATGCCTTCATCAATATGAAAAATTCCGGGATCCACAGCAAGCCCTTGCTGCTTTAACCGCTGCAAAAGTGCACTCATCTGCGGTACAGCCAACCCGGCCGCTTTGAGTTTTTCTGCCTCTTGAAAAGCTTCCCGCGGACCGGCATTGACCGTGACTTCCCCCTGCTTCATAAAAATAATCCGGTTGGCAAGCTGCGCAACATCATCCATATTATGCGATACCAGGACGACGCCGATACCGGCTTGCTGATGCAGCTCAGAGATCTTCTTCAGTAAATCCTGACGGCCACGCGGATCGAGGCCGGCGGTCGGTTCATCGAGCACCAGATACTCTGGCTGCAGGGCAATGACGCCGGCAATGGCTACACGTCGCATTTGCCCACCGCTGAGCTGAAACGGCGAGCGTTCCTTATATTCTGCATAGTCCAGGTTCACGAAGCGCATGGCCTTTTTCACCCGCAGCTCAACTTCCGCTTCTGCCAATTCCATATTGCGTGGGCCAAAGGCGATATCGGCAAAAACACTCTCTTCAAAAAGCTGATGCTCCGGATACTGAAATACCATGCCGACTTTGCGCCGAGCCGCTCGGGCATCGGCTTTTTTGCCGTTGATATCGATCCCTTCGACCATAACCTGCCCCTTTGTCGGCTGCAAAAGTCCGTTCAGGTGCTGCACGAGCGTGGATTTCCCTGAACCGGTATGTCCGACAATAGCTGTAAATTCGGCTTTTTCAATGGTCAGGGATACCTCCTGCAAAGCCGTTCTTTCAAAAGGGGTTTTCGGCATATAGGTATAACTTACCTTATTAATTTCTATTGACATACGGCCACCGCCAATTCTTCATCGGTCAAAATGCCTTCCGGCAGCTTGATGCCTGCACTTCGCAGTCTGGCTGCAACCTTAGCTGCCAAAGGAACATCCAGACCCATTTTTTCCATTTTAGCGACTTGTGTAAAAATCTGCCGCGGCGTTCCCTCGTCGCAAATTTTCCCCCGCTCCATGACAATAACCCGGTCAGCCGCTACGGCTTCCTCCATGAAATGTGTGATGTATACGATCGTGATCCCCAAATCAGCATGAAGCTTTTTCACGCTGGCCAATACTTCCTGTCTGCCGGAAGGATCCAGCATAGCCGTCGGTTCATCAAGTACCAGGCAATGCGTCTGCATGGCTAAAGCACCGGCGATGGCCACCCGCTGTTTTTGTCCGCCAGAAAGAAGATGCGGCGCAAATTTTCTATACTTATTCATGCCTACCGCCTGCAAAGCATCCGTGACCCGCTGCCGGATTTCTTCTGTCGGCACACCGATATTTTCCGGGCCAAAGGCCACATCTTCCTCAACAACGGCGGCAATGATCTGATTGTCCGGATTTTGAAAAACCATGCCGACTTCCTGGCGGATCTTCCAGAGGTCATCCTGCGTCTTTGTATTGAGGCCCGCGACAATGCAGCTGCCCGCCGTCGGCAGCAAAAGCGCATTCAGATGCTTGGCCAAGGTGGATTTACCCGAGCCGTTCGTGCCAATGATGGCGACAAATTCGCCTTTTTTAATAGAAAGATTTATCTGATCCAAAGCTTTGTATGCATCGTCACGTTCTGGATGGTATACATAGCTCATGTCTTCAATTTGAATAAAGTCCAACATTCTGCCCTCCGTTTGAATTTCTTTCGATATCCCCGCAAAAATAAGCCTTCACATAAAAAAGAGCTGCTTTTCAACAGCCCTTATTATACCCGATTTAAATTGTTAACACAATCACCTTATTAGGTAAACGAAAAGAAGTTTCTTTGCGCTTACCTAATAAGGCGACCAAATGGCCGCCTTATAAATGTATTACACTAATTCAAGAATTGCCATCGGTGCAGCATCGCCGCGACGATTGCCAAGCTTGTATATACGAGTGTAACCGCCCTGGCGGTCTGTATATTTCGGTGCAATTTCATCAAACAATTTTCTTGCTACTTCTTCATCCATGAGACGCGCGATAACCATACGGCGGGCACTCAAGTCACCACGTTTTGCTAAAGTGACGAGCTGATCAGCGAGACCGCTGATTTCTTTTGCTTTAGCTTCCGTTGTTTCTATGCGTTCATATCTAAAGAAGGAGGTTAAAATGCTGCGAAATAAAGCTTTACGCGCACTGGAGTTACGTCCTAATTTTCTGTAGCCCATTATTTACCTCTCCTATTCTTCAGTTTCGATAAGCGATAAATCAAGTTCCTGCAATTTTTTCTTGACTTCTTCAAGAGACTTACGTCCAAGATTTCTCACTTTCATCATATCTTCTTCGCTCTTCTGCGCAAGATCAGACACCGTATTGATGCCGGCTCTCTTCAAGCAGTTGTACGAGCGAACCGATAAGTCTAAATCTTCAATAGTCATTTCTAAAACTTTAGAAGCATCGCTTTTCGGAGCTTCTGTAAATGTTCCTTCTTCTTCTTCTTCTTCTTCAGGAAGGCCTGCCATATTCTGGAACAGTTTCAAATGCGCCATCAAAATGCTGGCCGATTTGCTTACTGCTTCTTCCGGACGAATAGAGGCATCTGTCCATACTTCCAGAGTCAACTTATCGTAGTCTGTGACATTACCCACACGTGTATCAGTTACCGTGTAGTTCACTCTCTGGATTGGGGAAAAAATAGAATCGATAGGAATAATGCCGATCACATGATCCGGCTTTTTATTCTTATCTGCTGGAACATAACCACGACCGCGTTCAACCGTCATTTCAATCTTAAGTGATCCGGTTTCATCAACAGTGGCAATGTGAAGTTCCGGATTGAGGATTTCAACATCGGCATCTGTAATGATATCCGCTGCAGTAACATCCTTTTCCCCTTCAACATCAATGCGAATTACCCGTGGTTCTTCACTATACATTTTGAGGCATAATGACTTCAAGTTTAGAATGATATTCGTAACGTCATCCCGAACACCAGGAATCGTAGAGAACTCATGGAGTACTCCGTCGATTCTGATGGAGGTTATTGCAGCACCCTGTAAAGATGATAATAAAATACGGCGCAAACTGTTACCGAGCGTGGTACCATACCCACGCTCTAATGGTTCACAGACAAACTTACCGTAACGATTATCTTCACTGATTTCCACTATCTCAATCTTCGGTTTTTCGATTTCGATCATCTGGAATACCCTCCTCAATTCTATGCGCAATA
>Ga0183099_1000125_pt1 | contig 74928 bp, 64 predicted proteins | sample Biomet1_FD_127788 | JGI IMG/M metagenome (GOLD analysis project Ga0183099, IMG submission 127788) | Microbial communities from bioreactor (seeded with anoxic lake sediment) at LBNL, California, USA - Biofuel metagenome 1 | ecosystem: Engineered > Bioreactor > Anaerobic > Unclassified ...
CTTGCTCAGGTGTCCGTTAGAAGTAAGAGAAAACTCTGCTGCTCCAAGAGTGGCTTTCATGGAGTTCTTCTCCATGTTTCCGTCACGCAACTTGAAATCGAGTACGGAACTCAACGCATTTCCGCGACTTGCGGGGAAGGCTCCTGTATAGAATCCCACTTCACGGATAAGGTCGGCATTGATAATTCCCACCGGACCGCCGGATGCTCCCTGCGTACTGAAGTGATTGATATTGGGAATCTCCACTCCATCCATAAAGAAGCGGTTTTCCGAAGGACCGCCTCCGCGAACAATCAGATCGTTCCGGTATCCCACCGGCGAGTATCCCACACCTGCATAGTTCTGCACAATGCGTGAAATGTCGCGGTTGGCTCCGGGACTCTTCTCTATTTCCTGTAATCCGATAAGACGAAGGCCCACCGGACTCTCAGGATTCCGTCTGAAAGTGGAAGCCGTGACGCTGACTTCATTCAGGCGAGTCACATTTTCTTCCAGTTCCACGGTGATGAAAAGATCTTTTGTGGATAGAATGTATTCAGGAGTAAGCACAGTGTTGTATCCCACTGCCGAAACCTGCAAACGATAGATTCCCGGTGTAATATTTTTAATGGTAAAATTTCCCAGAGAATCGGTTACAGAACCCTGGCCTGTACCATAAATACCCACACTGGCAAAGGAAACCGGTTCGCGCTTTCCTTTATCAATAACTTTACCTTTTAATGAAAGTTTCTGTTGGGCAGCCGCTGTCACGGCGATACATATAAATAGGAATATATAGATTATTCGTTTCATAAGATGTTCATTTTTTATGTATTAACAAAAATAGGCTAAAAATGTTACATGCTTCTCTCTTTTTGGCTATTTTTGCGGCATCTTTGACAATGAATAATTAAATATTAATCAATTGAAATATGAAAAACCGTATTTTTTCTTTATCCTTTCTGCTGCTGTTTGCTTTTGTAGTAAGCGTAAGTGCGGCAAAAGTAGACACACTACTTGTGAAAAGTCCGTCCATGAACAAAGATGTTAAGGTGGTAGTCATTGCACCCGATGGTACTAAAGCCTCAAAGAATGCAACTTATCCGGTCCTTTATCTTTTGCACGGGTATAGTGGTAATGCCAAAAGCTGGATAGAACTAAAACCAAATCTACCAGAAATTGCCGATCAGAATAAGATGATCATTGTATGTCCTGACGGTAAAAATAGCTGGTATTGGGATAGCCCTAAAGATCCTTCTTATAAATATGAAACATTTGTTTCTGATGAACTGGTGAAGTATGTGGATGCTCATTATAAAACTATAGCCGATAAGAAAGGTCGTGCCATTACCGGTCTCAGCATGGGTGGTCACGGAGCATTGTGGCTTGCTTTCCGTCATAAAGATATATTTGGTGCGGCAGGAAGTACCAGCGGTGGGGTAGATATTCGTCCTTTCCCTACAAATTGGGAAATGAGCAAACAGTTGGGTGAATTCGCAGCCAATAAGAAATCATGGGATGAACATACTGTAATCAATCAGATTGATAAGATTGTGAACGGCGACCTGGCCATTATCATTGATTGTGGTGAAGGTGATTTCTTCCTTAACGTGAACAAGGATCTTCACGAGCGTTTACTGGGACGGAAGATTGATCATGACTTCATCACCCGTCCCGGAGTGCATAACGGTAAATACTGGAATAATTCAATTGATTATCAGCTTTTGTTCTTCAAGAAGTTCTTTGAGAGATAACGGATGGGTTTATCTCTTTATAGGAGATAACCGTACTCCGTTTGTCTTCTTTCTGTCCAAAGAACTCTGACCGATATTTAATAAGGTAGAAAAAGATTTGGTGCTGGCGGCTGTCGAGACGCTGGCACCATTTATTAATGTAAGAGCTTCTTTCAGCATAATTTCATTCTCATTTCCCAGCTCTCTGAAAGCATCATAATTTGCTGTTTCATCTAGTATTACATCTGGTGTAAATCCACTGCCATAATCGGATTTATCTTCCGAATTATATAATTTGCCCACTATAGGTTGAAGTATCCAGTTATAATTATCGTCTTCTATGGTAATTGATCCAAGATTTTTCCCTTCGGTAGTGGTTCCTATTAATGTAACATTCATAAAAGGCTTTAATCCGTTAATAAGTAGTTCGGAAGCAGAAGCAGTATAATTGCTAACCAAAACATACAGACGAGAAAGATTTAAATTGGCTCCTCCTTTTATAGAATCATTTTCAAATTTATAGGTGGCTTGTGATGGATTCATTTTATCATTGTATTTTATTACGCAAAATGTTTTGCCCAGTGCAGAGCCGGGAGCCAGCATAGTACTAAGCAGCTGACTATTGGTAATGTACCCTCCTGGATTGTAACGAAGGTCGAGAACGAAATCCTGCACATTCTGGTTCTTGAAAGAGGCAAACGCCTGACGCAATTCATTTTCGTAAGTATAATCATAGGCATTATCATTAGGTCCCGTAGCAAAATGAGTATACATAAGGTAACCAATCTTGCTTCCCGAAGCACTGGTCAATACTTTATTTACCAGAATAGGATCATTATTTACTGCCCTGGCTGCAGCTAATGTAAGCGAACCACTTTCAACAAAAGGACTTTTTGCGTTTCCTGTGAAAAGTCCTAAGGTGAATTTTGCTCCGCTTCCGGTAAGTAGCTGGGTATAATTTGTAGTGGTAATACTTTGTCCGTCGAGAGAAAGAATCCAGTCGCCACGTTTCAGTCCGGCGTCACTGGCAGGACTACCGGGCAAAACATAAAGCACGCGGGCATACTGTATGCTATTTAAGGTGTAAAGGACGAACTCAAACCCGTAAGATGATTTTTCGTCTATACTTTTGGTGGTAACCTCTTTTTGTTCTATCCAGGAATAATAGTTACTGTTCTTTTTTTCTTTACTAGATAGTAAGGTATAGAAGAAAACATCAGGATCGGCATAAAAGTTAAGCTTACTACTAACCGGAATCTCATCATACCAAAGATAGTAATCTTTCATTTTACCGTAAACCCAGTCGTTAACTCCCTTTGTGTCTTTGTATTCCAGAGTTCTGTCTTCTCCCTTACAAGAAGTGAATATTGCGGTGAATATAACTCCTGAAAGAAGAAGGAGTATAGATGAATATTTTTTCATTTGTATGTCTTTTTTTTCGTTTAAGATTACAAACTTAGCAATTCTTATTGATTTATACCACAAATGTGGTACAAAAATGACTATTTTACGTGATTGTGTACCCTATGCCTACACGCTATCTTTGCAGTATAAGAAAACAATTAAAATTTGAATGTTATGGCAAAGATCGCAAAACAATTAACAGACTTGATAGGAAACACTCCTTTATTGGAACTTTCTCATTTTAACGCAGTTAAGAATCTGCAGGCAACAGTGATTGCTAAACTTGAGTACTTTAATCCTGCCGGTAGTGTGAAAGACCGTGCGGCGTATGCAATGATTCAGAGTGCTGAGGAAAAAGGCTTGCTGAAAGCAAATAGTGTGATTGTAGAACCAACCAGTGGTAACATGGGAGTGGGACTTGCATTTGTTTCGGCAGTAAAAAAATATAAATTGATATTAACCATGCCCGACACGATGAGTGTTGAACGCAGAAATCTGCTTAAAGCTCTTGGTGCAACAATAGTTCTTACTCCGGGCGTGGAAGGTATGAAAGGGGCTATTGCAAAAGCCAACGCAATAAAAGAAGAAATTCCTAATGCGGTTATCTTGCAGCAGTTTGATAATTCTGCAAATCCTGAAATACACACCAAAACAACGGCTGAAGAGATCTGGAAAGATACCGATGGTAAGGTGGATATTTTTGTAGCTGGTGTAGGGACAGGTGGAACAGTATCAGGAGTAGGTGTTGGTTTGAAAAAGCATAATCCTGACGTAAAGATTGTAGCTGTTGAACCTTTAGATTCACCTGTATTGTCGGGGGGAAAGTCCGGTCCGCACAAAATTCAGGGTATAGGTGCGGGATTTGTACCTAAGAACTTTAACACTGAAGTGGTTGATGAGATTCTTCAGGTGAGCAATGACGATGCAATACGTACTGGTCGTGAACTGGCTTCACAAGAAGGTCTTTTAGTAGGAATCTCTTCAGGTGCGGCAGTTTTTGCAGCAATTGAGCTTTCTAAACGCCCGGAAAATGCAGGAAAAAATATTGTGGCATTACTTCCCGATACCGGTGAACGTTATCTTTCCACTTTGCTTTACGCATTTGAAGAATATCCACTATAAAAACAATTCACACTAGTTCATTAAAAAAAGATACTTAAAATATTAAAGATATGGCTACAAATAATTTGAAGTTTGAAACATTACAGGTACATGCCGGACAGGAAGTAGATAAAACAACACATGCACGTGCGGTACCTATTTATTTAACAAGTTCTTATGTTTTTGAAGATGCACAGGATGGTGCCGATCTCTTTGGATTGCGTAAGTTTGGTAATATATATACCCGGTTAATGAATCCTACTACGGATGTATTTGAAAAGCGAGTAGCTGCACTGGAAGGCGGACTTTCTGCTTTGGCTACTTCTTCCGGACAGTCGGCACAGTTCATTGCTCTGAATAATATTCTTGAGGCTGGCGACAATTTTGTTTCTACTTCTCATCTTTATGGAGGAACGTATAATCAGTTTAAGAACCAATTCAAACGATTGGGCGTTACGGTTCATTTCACACCTAACGATGCACCCGAGGAGTTTGAAAAGCTGATTGATGATAAGACAAAAGCTCTTTATCTGGAAACAATTGGTAATCCCGATTTGAATATTCCTGATTTTGAAGCCATTGCTGCAGTAGCCGACAAGCATGGAATTCCTTTGATTGTAGATAATACCTTTGGTGCCGGTGGTGCTATCTTCCGTCCGTTGGAACACGGTGCAAGTGTGGTTGTTGAAAGTGCAACCAAATGGATTGGCGGACACGGAACTGCGCTTGGTGGTGTGATTGTAGACAGCGGTAAGTTTAACTGGGGTAATGGTAAGTTTCCTGTATTTACTGAACCAAGTGACAGTTACCACGGATTGATCTTTTGGGATACTTTTGGTGCTAATGGCCCATTTGGAAATATTGCCTTTACACTTCGTGCACGTACTGAAGGATTGCGCGACTGGGGTAATACTATTTCTCCATTCAATTCGTTCCTGTTATTGCAAGGTTTGGAATCTCTTTCTTTGCGTGTGGAGCGTCATGTATCCAATGCACTTGCTTTGGCTCAATGGCTTGAATCTCGCCCTGAAGTGGAATATGTAAATTATCCGGGATTGGAAAGCAGTCCTTATCACAAGCTTGCTGTGAAATATCTTAAAAGAGGCTTTGGTGGCGTTCTTTCCTTTAAGTTAAAAGGTGGAAGTGAACATGCTGACAGTTTGATTAATAGTCTGGAACTAATAAGCCATTTGGCGAATGTAGGTGATGCTAAAACGCTGATTATCCACCCGGCAACTACTACACATGATCAGCTTTCGGATGCGGATAAGATTGCTTCGGGAGCAGTACCCGGATTACTTCGCTTATCGGCCGGTATTGAGAATATTGATGATATAAAGGCCGACCTTGAACAAGCTTTAAATAAATTATAATGATGGATGAGCTGAGAATAGAATTATATCAGCCATCCTTTCAAGAAGATTTTGTCCGGCTTAATTCTGAATGGATTAAGACTTTCTTCCATCTGGAAAGTTCAGACCGAGCCGTATTTAACGACCCAAAGGGATACATTCTGAATAAAGGCGGACAAATATTTTTTGCAGTCAATGAACATGGAAAAGCTGTAGGATGCTGTGCGCTTATTGCTCATTCCAAACAAGAAAAATATGAATTGGCAAAGATGGCTGTAACTCCCCGCTATCAAGGGAAGGGAGTTGGGAGTCTGCTTGGGGAAGCTGTATTGGCTTATGCCCGAAGCAACGGATATAAGAAACTCTTTCTGGAAGGAAATACAAAAATGAAAGCTTCCATTGGTCTTTATCGGAGACTAGGTTTTAAGGAAGTTTCTAAATGTGGAGCTTCTTATAGTCGTTGCAATATTATGATGGAACTGAATCTATGATTCTAATTTGATTGTTATCTATTGTTTACTTTTTGATCTTTGTTATTATTTTTAAGTGGTGACAGCCGGGGCTTTTTAATTTGCGATAAATTAAAAAGTTCCGGCTACATTACTTTGTATCTCTCCACTACCAATGCAGATATGGGCATCCTTATCATACACCACACCAAACTGTCCCGGTGCAATACCCTGAAGCTTCTTTGAAGATTCAATCTTGTATGTACTGCCGTCATGGGTAAGCTTGCCGGGAATAAATTCCGGAGTATGACGAATTTTAAAGGTTACATCAATTGATTCCTTTACAGATTCCCAGGGATTATCAGTGATGAAATGGAAGTCGTGCATGCTGAAGTCGTTGCCGTATTGTGTTTCCACATCATATCCACGGGAAACATATATAACATTTTCCTCCAGATTCTTTTTAATCACGAACCAAGGTCCGCCTCCCAAACCTAATCCTTTTCGCTGACCAATAGTATGGAACCAGTATCCATTGTGTGTTCCTATTACCTTTCCGGTTTCCAGTTCCACAATCTTTCCTTTTTTCTCACCCAAATATCGGCGGATAAAGTCGTTATAGTTAATCTTGCCCAGAAAACAAATTCCCTGGCTGTCTTTTCTTTTGGCAGTGGGAAGTGCGGCACGGAGGGCAGCGTCTCTAACTTCGCTCTTCATCAGGTTGCCAAGAGGGAACATCAGCTTAGACACCTGCAGATAATCAATCTGTGCAAGGAAGTCGGTCTGATCTTTCACCGGATCTATTGCGGTAGACAGATAAGTTTTTCCGTCTTTTTCTGTAGTACTGGCGTAATGTCCTGTGGCAGTCTTATCAAAATCCTTTCCGCACTTCTGCTCAAAACAACCAAACTTGATTAGTTTATTGCACATCACATCCGGATTAGGAGTAAATCCATGGCGTACTTTGTCAATAGTATAAGCCACTACATTGTCCCAATATTCTTTTTGTAAGTCAATAATTTCGAAGCGGCAACCGTATTTCTTTGCAATGAAAGTTGCCATTTCAATATCTTCTTCTGCTGTACAGGTAAGGTCTTCGTCTCCATCCATTCCGATTTTGATATAAAACAAAGCCGGATCATATCCTTGTTCCTTTAGAAGGTGTACAACAACTGAACTGTCTACACCTCCCGAGAGTAATGTTGCTATTTCCATAAAAAATAAATGTTATATATAATATTCCGCCAGATCAACAATCCCTGCTCTCATGGCGTATTTGGTTGCTTCGTGAACGTTGTTGACTTCCAGTTTGCGGAAAATATTTTTCCGGTGCGAGTTAACTGTGTGAAAGCTCAAGTTGCGTTCTGCAGCAATTTCTTTTGTAGTTTTACCTAATGCTATCTCTTTTAAAATAATCTTTTCCGTATTGGTCAGTACATTTTCAACAGGAGCTGAGCTCTGTTTGCCAATCAACATATTGCTTATATGATTGCAAATGAACCGTTCTTTATGCATGGCGCATTGTAAAGCGGAGGTGATTTCTTCTTTTGAATTGTCCTTCATCACAAAACTGAACTGCTGACTGCTGTATAAAACCCGCTTCACAAACTCTTCACTAAGCTCATCAGAAAAGAGTACCCAGCTTGCTTTCGGAAAGCGTTCATTAAGGATCAGTAATTCTTCGGCACCGGAAAAGTCAAACAGTGTATAATCCAGAATAACTACTGCTTCGGGATATGTGCGCAACTCTTTAATCAGCTCCGCACGGCTATCGGCCTCAGTAATATTGCCTACACCTTTCAATCCACCGAGCAAGAATAGCGTTCCTGCTTTGGTAATATCCTGATTGTCTGCAATAATATACTCTCTCATAATTCCTTAACCTTCTGTTCTTTGTATGAATTAGGATGCAAATTTACGCAAAATAGTGGGAATATTCCTTCTGCTGAATATTTTTATTTTTTCTTTTGTTAAAGTTCGTTGTTGAAGAGATTTTTGAATAAGAAGCATTTTGCACCTTTAACCTTGTGTTACTTGTGATTTTGAAAAGTAAATCTTAAATTTGGGGTTTTAGCAACAATTTTAAAATATAAATTTGGAATGATAAACTTTTTTATAGACTAATCTTAACCAATCAGAAAAGAACGAAGTAATGAAACGAAATCTAACAAACCTTTTTATCCTGTTGATTGTACTGCTTTGCAATAGCGGAAAGCTGGCAGCCCAATCTGGTATCACCCCAAAGCCCTTATATGAGGAACAACAAAAGGGAACTTTTACCCTGAATAAAAAAACAGCTGTCTATACAAACCTGGAAGGTGAGGAGCGAACAAATATGCTTAGTCTTCTCAGAGAATCTCCTATAAAGCTTTCTAAGAAAGGAAAGTTGAATAAGAAAAATACAATAAATCTGCTTTTGGTAGATAAATCTGAAGAATTTCCTTCTTCAGAAAGTTACCAGCTTTCTGTTTCTCCTTTGAATATAACAATTACGGCAACTAGCGGAGCCGGATTATTCTACGGTGTTCAGTCACTTTTACAACTGACAAATCAGAATAAAGAGGTTGGAATACAGAAGCTTCCGGCTGTTCTTATCAAAGATACTCCAAGGTTTGCTTATCGCGGGCTACATCTGGATGCTTCCCGTCACTTTCTTCCCAAAGAGTTTATAAAGAAGCAAATTGATATGATGGCTTACTATAAACTTAATCGTTTTCACTGGCACCTTACAGATGGTGCGGGATGGCGTATTGAAATAAAGAAATACCCGCTACTGACTGAAATTGCTGCATGGAGACCTTATGATACATGGAAAGAGTGGTGGAAGAATGGTAAAAAGTATTGTACTAAGGGAAATCCTAAAGCTCAGGGAGGATATTACACTCAGGAAGATATAAAAGAGGTAGTGGCTTATGCTCAAGCACGATTCATTACTGTTATTCCCGAAATAGAAATGCCGGGACACTCCGAAGAAGTGTTGGCTGTTTATCCTGAATTGTCGTGTTCCGGAAAACCTTATGTGGATTCTGATTTCTGTATTGGCAATGATAATACTTTTACATTTCTTGAAAATGTACTCACAGAGGTAATGGAACTTTTCCCTTCAAAGTATATTCATATAGGTGGCGACGAAGCGACAAAGAAAAGCTGGAAAACCTGTCCTAAGTGTCAGGCTCGCATGTTGAGTGAAAATATGAAGGATGTGGATCAGTTGCAGAGTTACATGATTCATCGTATGGAAAAGTTCCTCAATGCTCATGGACGCAAATTGTTGGGTTGGGATGAAATTCTTCAGGGAGGTTTAGCTCCTGATGCAACAGTAATGTCATGGCGAGGCGAACAAGGCGGAATTACTGCAGTAAAAGCAGGTCACCAGACTATTATGACTCCGGGAGAATTTTGTTATTTCGATGCTTATCAGGACGATCCTTCTACACAGCCTGAAGCAATAGGCGGTTTCTTGCCGTTACAAAAAGTCTATTCATATAATCCGGTGCCCGATTCACTCAGTGTGGATGAAAGAAAGTTGATTCTTGGTGTGCAAGCCAATGTATGGGCTGAATATATGCCCACGCTGAAACATACGGAATATATGATTTACCCACGTTTACTGGCCTTGGCAGAAGTAGCATGGACGGCTCCTGAAAGGAAGTCATATACCGATTTTCATGAACGTGCTCTAAAAGCAATTCCTTTTCTTGAAAGCCGTGGTTATAATGCTTTCCCTTTGAAAAATGAAGTGGGAGAGCGGCCGGTAAGCCTGGTCAGGGAAAATCATCTGGCCGTAGGGAAAGTAATTACATACAAGAATAAGTATTATCAGAATTATTCTGCCGGAGGAGACTCTGCCTTGGTTGATGGCGTAAGAGGTGGCTGGACGTATGGCGACCATCGCTGGCAAGGTTTTATCGGTAAAGATTTGGATGTAACGATTGACCTTGGTGCTTCAATGCCTATTCACTCTGTTTGTGCAGGTTTTATGCAGATCATCGGTCCCGGAGTGTGGATGCCCAAAAACGTAGATATTCAGATCTCTGAAGATGGCACAACATTTACTCCCCTCAAGCAGATTGATAATGATGTTTCTTTAGAGCATGAGAAACTTATTTTCCGTGATTTTGGCTGGGAAGGTAATGCTACTGCGCGTTATGTTCATTATGTTGCCCATCAAAACAATAAAGGAGGGTTTATATTTACTGATGAAATAGTGGTTAAGTAAGATTAAGTTCTAATATATATATATTGAAAAGTAGGATATTTAGTGAGGATATCCTACTTTTCTATTTTACTCATTATCTCGTATTATTTTTCTACTTCTGCATCAACGCTTATTCCCAACTTAACAGGTAATGATTCCCATTTTCCCTGACTTGTTTTTCTGCAATAGGATTTTGCTCCTATCATTCCCGATGCCAGATATAACCCTCCTTTTCCTAAATCCTTAATAAATTCCATTGTAACAAGTGTGTTTCCTTCAACAACAATATCGTTCAGTTTATTATCAGATAAATTTGCATTCAGAATAAATCGACTTTTGGGTACTTTCCTGAAAATGTAAATTGGATCGCGCAACACATTTACAAAAGTCTTTTTGTCTGTCTCTTTGTAAATATTCAGACGAAAACAAAGACTGTCATAACTGCAATTGGACACTTTTATAGATATGTTATGTAAGATAGCCCGTTTTTTAACCTTTAATAGAACTCCCATTTCATAACCCTTTCTATTATCCTTGAAACCGGCTTGAAAAAACACCTTGAAATTATTACCTAACTTCTTTTCTTTTACACGAATTGGTTTTATTACTACTTCACTCAGATTAAAGACTTGTGGCTTTAGGCTGATAAGATGAGATTGCTTTTTGAAATCGGCCATCTTAATGGAGATAGGAATGTATCCCGTATATGAAAAACGAATAGAATCGTTATCAAATTCGGTACCAACATTAATGTTGTAGTGCCCGTTTACATCTGAAACCGTACCTATATCTTTCCCTATCACACCAATATTTACGTATTCCAAAGGTTTCTTTGTACTCTCATCTAATACTTGCCCGGTATATGTTTGAGCAAATGTTGTGGTAGTGAAAATAAGCAAGATAAATAAGCCGATGGTTCTTTTCTATTTTTCTTTAATTATAATTCTTTTTATATAATAGTTCTGTTTCTATTTCAAATAGATAAACTTAGGTACAAAGGTATTTATTTTTAATATAAAAATAAAATAATCTTATTTATATGTAGTATTATTTCATATTATAGCTTTTTATTCAAGTTATTGAGTTTGCACTAACACTTCAGTTTGTCTCTTCTTTCGGTTACCGAAATATTTACTATTATTGGAAGTTGAAAACTTGTATAAGAGTCGTTGATAAAAAGGTAAGCTGATATTTGTTAATGTTCCCAATAATTAATAGAACAATAAGCAGATATTAGTTAAAGTAAGGTGGGATATTAATGCTGGCCTGTACAAGCCAGAATGGTAGCCTGTACAAGCTGGTATGTTGGCTTGTACAACTCAGATAGCTGGCTTGTACAAGCTGATACTAATTATCCCCGGAACATTACTTATTTTCTCAGGTTAATCTTGTTAAATCATGCTCAGAAGTTTTTTATACTTTACTCTGCCTTATTCAAAAAACAATTATCTTTGGTGTCGTTAAGTAACTAAGAAAATTATGAATGGCTTAGAATTTGTAGAACTTCAGGAAGAAGATCTTCCTTTCGTTAAAGAGATGTATGACTACTACACACTGAACACCACTGTCGTTTACTCCATAGATCCTGTTCCCATGGAAGATATCCGGAGTTTTGTTCCTGTAAAAGATCCATTTTATCGATCTTTTATGCTTGTTACCCCCGAAGGAGAGAAGTGTGGCTTTTGTTATTTTAATAAGTTTAAACCTCGTGCGGCATTTAGTGTCTCGGTTGAGATTACAATTTATCTGAAACCCGGATTTGAGGGTAGAGGATACGGAACCGAATCTTTGCTAAGGCTTGAAGAATATGTTCGCGAGGGAGGGTTTACAAATATTATTGCATTAATCTCTGGTGATAATATGGTTAGCCGACATTTGTTTGAGAAGTGTGGCTATACTTGCAGTGGAAATTTAAAGAATGTGGCCCGAAAATTTGATCAATATCTGGATTTGATGTTCTATCAGAAAGAAGTATAGCTTCTGATCAAAAATAAAACAGTCAGCCGGTAAATGAAACTTCCATTTACCGGCTGACTGTTTTGCAAACTTGTTTTGTTTTAGTCTTTACCAAATTCTGCATCAGCTACAATTTTCACGTTATCGCTTATCATTGCATTGCCAAATTTAGGACCAATATTGTAATCTGAGCGTTTTACAACTCCGGTAATCTTGAAGCCGTAAGCCTTTTTTTGATTCATAGGATTGGTTACTTCACCGAAATAAAGAACATCCAAAGTCACGAATTTAGTTATTCCATGCATTGTAAGATTTCCCATTAGTTTGAAATTCTTGCTGGTAATCTTTTTGTGTGATGTACTTACGAAAGTAAGAGTTGGATATTTCTCGGCATCAAAGAAATCGGCACTTTTCAGGTGATTATCTCTGGCTTCAACATCTGTATTTATACTTGCTATTTTAGCAGTTACATCTATCTTCAGGTCGCTTAAATCGGCTTTATCAGATTTTACTTTAACGGTGAAGTCTGTGAATCTACCACTAACCTCAGAGATAGTCATGTGCTTCACTGTAAAACCTAAACGCGAATGGGCAGGATCATTTGTCCACGACTGTTGTGCATAACCTGCCAAAGATAAGGCAACTAGCATAATAAATGATAAAAAGAACTTTTTCATAACTTAAATTTTTTAATTGATTTTATTGGTATAATAACGTAGAAGATGATGGAAAGTTCATTTTATTCGATTTCTTTTATATTAAGAGATGTGAAATAAATATCTTTTGATTGCACAGAACTTATATAGAGATCTGTTTTTAGAAACAAAAGTGTTAAGGAGTTTGTTGTTTTTACTATGTTTATTAACAAAAATAATATGCTAAAAATAATCATCAAATATTTCCTTGAGAACAGGCTTGTCACGGCAATTTTATTGATTGTGATTATTGTTTGGGGACTGGCTACTGCTCCGTTTAACTGGCACGGTGGATTACTTCCGCGTGACCCTGTAGCTGTAGATGCCATTCCCGATGTAGGCGATAACCAACAGATTATTGCCACTGAATGGATGGGGAGGTCACCCAAAGATATTCAGGACCAGATTACTTATCCTTTAACAACATCTCTGCTTGGCATTCCCGGAGTTAAAACCATACGTAGCACTTCCATGTTCGGGATGTCATTTATCTACATCATCTTTAACGATAATGTGGAGTTTTACTGGAGCCGTTCCCGGATACTTGAAAAGCTGAATTCATTGCCTTCAGGAACTCTTCCCGAAGGTGTTCAGCCATCTTTAGGGCCTGATGCCACAGCATTAGGGCAAATCTTTTGGTACACGCTTGAAGGAAGAGATCCTAAAACCGGGAAACCAACTGGTGGTTGGGATCCTCAGGAGTTACGAACCATTCAGGATTATTATGTGAAATACTCATTATCCAGTGCCGAAGGTGTTTCGGAAGTTGCATCCGTTGGAGGGTATGTGAAGGAGTTTCAGGTGGATCTGAATCCGGAAGCAATGCGCTCTTTTGGAGTATCAGTAATGGATGTAATGGAGGCGGTTAAAAAGAGTAATCTCGATATCGGAGCCGAGACTATAGAAATAAATAAAGTGGAATATCTTATTCGTGGATTAGGTTATATTAAAAACCTTGCCGATCTTGAGAATGCCGCAATAACTTCGCGAAACAATGTTCCCGTAAGAATAAAAGATGTTGCAACAGTAAACTATGGTCCGGCTACCCGCCGTGGAGGGTTGGACAAAGAAGGTATGGAAGCCGTTGGTGCTGTTGTGGTGGCAAGGTACGGCTCAAATCCGATGGACGTGATAAATAATGTCAAAGATAAAATTAAGGAGACGCAAGCCGGAATGCCTCAGAAGGTATTGCCCGATGGTAGAATCTCAAAGGTTACCATTGTTCCGTTTTACGATCGTACGCAGTTGATTAAAGAGACAATTGGAACACTGGAAAGTGCTTTGACGCACGAAATATTGATTTGTATCATTGTAGTTATTGTATTGATAGTGAATCTGCGTGCCTCTATAGTTATTGCCGGAATATTGCCGCTTGCCGTATTATGCACTTTCATCATTATGCGCAATATTGGAATTGAGGCCAATATTGTTGCTTTGTCAGGTATTGCCATTGCCATTGGTGTGATGGTCGACGTGGGAGTAGTTTTTATGGAGAATGTAGTGCGTCACCTTGATTTTCTGGAAAATAGAGGAAAAGCTCATGGACAATATCTTGTAACGCTCATTTATAATTCTGTGACTGAGGTAGCCGGAGCAATCAGTACGGCAATGCTCACTACCATTATAAGTTTTATTCCGGTGTTTGCCATGCAGGCCCAGGAAGGAAAAATGTTTCACCCCTTGGCTTATACCAAAACATTTGCTTTGGCATCCGCCTTTATTCTGGGATTAGTTCTATTGCCAACATTGGCTTATTGGATCTTTTCTCTGAATATACCAAGAAGAGGTATTCGCAAAGTGACCAATATTCTTTTGATTGCAGCTGGTATATTGTTGTTTACCTTTAGCGGAGTATTACCTGCGCTGGCGCTGACTGCTATAGGAATAAATAATCTGTTGGCTTATAAATGGAAACCGGGAAAGGAACATTATCCTAATTATATCAATATAGGTATAACGCTGATTACAGCTGTCTATTTATTGTCCTCGGAATGGTTACCGTTGGGACCTCAAAATGGAATCTTTCTCAATATGTTATTTGTGGCAGGTATAGTGGCAGTTATTCTGGCACTGTTGTGGTCGTTGGTTATTTATTATGAAAGGATTCTTCGCTGGTGTTTGGCTAACAGGTGGAAATTCATTTCTATTCCCATTTTTACAGTGTTGTTTGGTCTGGTGATATGGATGGGCTTTGACAAAACATTCGGTTTTGTGGCTAAAGGGTTTGAAACGGTAGGTTGGAATACATTTAGAAAAACAACCTTTTGGAGTGCCGCCAGCAATAAATTCCCTGGTATAGGAAAAGAGTTTATGCCTAGTCTGGATGAAGGCTCATATCTTTTGATGCCTACAAGTATGCCACATTCCGGAGTGGAACAGAATCTTCAGAATATTGAAAAGCTGGATAGACGATTGAAGAGTATTCCCGAAGTAGAATTGGCTGTGGGTAAATGGGGGCGTGTAAATTCGGCTCTGGATCCTGCGCCTATTCAAATGTATGAGAATACAATCAATTATCGTCCGGAGTATATGCTGGATGATAATGGTCAGCGAGCACGATTTAAAGTGGACCGGAAAGGTAACTTTATACTTATTGGGGACAAAACGTATGATCCAGAAAAGGGATTCCGCATTATTCCAAAAGATAGTCTGATACCCTATAAGTATGGAGAATATTACCGTCAGTGGCGTCCTCAGATTAAAAACAAAAACGATATTTGGAACGAGATAGTTAAGGTAACCCATCTTCCCGGACTGACTTCTGCACCAAAACTTCAACCCATTGCCACACGTATGGTGATGCTTTCTACCGGAATGAGGGCACCAATGGGATTGAAAGTTTATGGTCCCGATCTGGAGTCTATCGAAAAAGCGGGGAAAATGATGGAAAAGGCATTGAAAGAAGTTCCTTCCGTACTTCCGGCATCTGTATTTTATGACAGAGCCGTGGGTGCTCCTTATCTGGAAATAAAGCTGAACAGAGAGAACATGGCACGTTATGGCGTTAAGGTTTCCGATTTACAGGAGGTTATTGGTGCAGCTGTGGGTGGAATGAAACTTTCTACGTCTGTGGAAGGTCGCGAACGTTTCCCTATCCGGTTACGGTATGCAAGGGAACTGCGTGATAATCCACAGTCACTTGGCCAGATATTGATACCGACTTCTAACGGAGTACAAGTGCCTCTGAATGAACTGGCAGATATCAATTATGCCAAAGGGGCGCAGATGATACAGAGTGAAAATACCTTCCTGCTAGGTTATGTTATCTTTGATAAAGTATCTGATAAAGCAGAAGTTGATGTGGTGAATGAAGCACAGAAAATATTGGATACCAAGATAAAGGAGGGCAAGATTGTACTTCCCAAAGGGGTGACATACAAATTTGCCGGGAACTATGAACAGCAAGTGCGGGCAACAAACAGATTATTGATTGTAATACCAATTAGTTTAATACTGATATTGCTGATTCTTTATTTCCGTTTCAAGTCGGTAACTGCATCGTTCATTCACTTCTCGGGCGTGTTTGTTGCCTTTGCCGGTGGATTTATACTTATCTGGCTGTACGGACAGGAGTGGTTCCTGAATTTTAGTATTGCAGGAATGAATATGCGGAATCTGTTTCAGATGCATACCATTAATCTGAGTGTAGCTGTTTGGGTAGGATTCATTGCTCTCTTTGGCATTGCTACCAATGACGGAGTTTTGATGGGAACCTACATTCATCAGATGTTTCTTGATGAGAAACCTACCAACAAGGATGAAATTCGTGAAGCTGTAGTTAAGTCTGGACTTAGAAGAGTACGCGCGGCTTCAATGACCACGGCTGCTACCTTGATTGCTTTGTTGCCGGTGCTGACTTCTACCGGAAAAGGTTCTGACATAATGGTACCTATGGCTATTCCTACATTTGGGGGAATGCTGATTCAGACCATGACCATGTTTGTGGTTCCGGTTCTTCAATGTTGGTGGCGGGAACATGCAGTAAAGCATAACCGATTGCCCGAACAACTTGAAACTAACTATTCAATTCAATCAGATGAAAAAGAAAATAAGATTTAAATATGCTTGCTTGTTGGTCATATTACTGACAACAAGTTTCAGCCATCTCAAAGCACAGGATAGTCTTGCCGTTTATGTGGAACAGGCTGTTAAAAACAATCCGAGAGTACGCGCTGATTTTGCAGCTTATCAGGCTTCTTTGCAACGTGTTGCTCCTGCCGGATCATTGCCCGATCCTGAATTAGGATTCAGTTTTTACTTGAAAAAGATGGAACAGGTAAATGGCAAACAAGTGGGAACGCTGAATTTGATGCAGATGTTTCCGTGGTTTGGAACGCTGAAAGCTGCAAAGTCGGAGATGTCATGGATGGCAAATGCTTCCTATGAGAAATTCAGAGAGAGTGGCCTTGATGTAGCCTATAATGTTCAGGCTCAATGGTACCAGTTAAACAGTATTCAGGCGAAACGTACGAATATCAAAGAAAATATTAAACTACTGAAGTCATTGGAAGAGGTTGCTCTTTATAGGTATAAATCGCCTGGTGCTAAGGGAAGAACGGGAAGTTCGGCTCCTTCTTCATCGGTTTCTTCTTCAGCTTCTTCTGCAATGCCAACTCCTCAGGTAACTGGTGGCATGTCGGGAATGGGAAGTGCTTCGTCTGGAAATACATCCTTCTCAACAATAGCCGCCGGTCAGTCAGTATCCATGGGAAGTAACATGCCTTCCTCATCTATGAGCGGAAGTAATGGCGGTATGTCTGATGTGTTACGTATTCAGATTGAACGGACAGAGCTTGAAAATACTTTGGAAACAACGCAATCTCAGTTTATCTCGACACTGGCAGTGTTCAATGCTTTATTGGGACGCCCGTCGGCTACATCTGCCTTTGTGCCGGATACCTTACAGTTGAAGCCATTCATCGCCAATGATCCTACTGCATGGCAGATAGTTGTTGAACGAAATCCATCGTTAGCTATGTGGAAAGCAGAAAGTGCATCCTATGAGGCAAAGGGAGAAATGGCAAAGAAGATGGGCTATCCCATGATAGGAATTGGCTTGGAGTATATGATTAATAGCAAAAATCCGGTAGATCCGAATAATATGAATACGATGAGCAATATGAATGGAATGGACATGATAATGCCTATGGTTAAATTTACATTGCCCATCTACAGAAAGAAGTACAAAGCTCAGCTTAGTGACAGCAAATTTATGAAACAGTCCGCTGAACTGCAATATCAAAACACACAGAATGAGTTGCAGGCAAGTTTTGTGGCTATAAACCTGCGAATAACCGATGCTTCACGTAAGATAGCACTTTATGCAAAGCAACGCCAGCTGGCACAAACTACATTCGAACTGATGCTTCGCGAGTTTGCAACTTCCAGTGTGGGTTTAACAGATGTATTGCAGGTGCAACGGGAATTATTGAATTACAGTTTAAAGCAGGTAGAGTCTGTTGTTGAATATAATACGGCTGTGGCTGAATTTGAGAAGATAATAGCTAAGGATGATCTGATAATAAATAAAAAATAAGAGATAAGATGAAAAAACAATATAATAAATGGATCAATGGAACCTTGAAGAAGAGTTCCTTACGATACTTGCTAATTTTGTTATTAGGGCTTGCTTTAGGATGGCTCTTTTTCCATTCTTCCAGTCATAACGACAAGGCATCTGCAAATGCAGACAAAGAGGTGAAGGAACATAAACATACAATTTGGACCTGTTCCATGCATCCACAAATCCGACTGGATAAACCCGGTAAGTGCCCAATCTGTGGAATGGATTTGATTCCTTTAAAAGAAAGTGGCTCATCTGAAGACAGTGCTGCAACTATCAATCCAAATGCCATTCAGTTATCTGATGAGGCTTTGGCACTGGCTAATGTGCAGACATCGGTTGTTAGTAATGAAAATCCGATGAAGAATGTACGCCTTTATGGGAAAATTCAACCCGATGAACGGTTGATGCAATCGCAAACAGCTACAGTAAACGGTCGTGTGGAGCACCTTTGGATAAACTATACTGGAGAATCTGTGAGAAAAGGGCAAACACTTGCTTCTATTTATTCTCCGGAACTATATACAGCGCAGCAAGAATTACTGGAGACAGCCCGGATGAATAACTCTCAACAAAAGTCTTATTTACTTGATGCGGCGCGCGAGAAATTACGCTTATGGAATCTCACGGACCAGCAGATAGCTGCGGTAGAAAGATCCGGAAAAGTCTCTCCAATAGTGGAGATAAAAGCAACGACCAGTGGCAAGGTCATTGCAAAGCAAGTGAATCAGGGTGAATATATTAATCAGGGTTCAGTTCTGTTTCAGATAGCCGACTTATCTCATGTATGGGCAGTGTTTCAGGCTTATGAAGGTGATCTGCCATTTCTAAAGCAAGGCAATAAGATTGATTTCACTCTTCAGGCAGTACCGGGGAAACATTTCTCCGGAAAGATTTCCTTTATTGATCAGGTAATCAACCCTTCTACACGTACTGCCGGGGTAAGGGTAGACTTAAATAACAGGGATGGTAACTTGAAACCGGAGATGTTTGTTACGGGTAATGTAATGGTTTCTTTAGCTCAGTATAAAAAACAGTTAGTTATTCCACAATCGGCAGTATTGTGGACAGGGCAGCGTTCTGTTGTTTATGTTAAAGTACCCGGAACTTCTGTTCCAACTTTTATAATGAGGGAGATAAATCTGGGTCCTTCTCTTTCGGGAGCTTATGTTGTTCTTAGTGGACTTGCATCCGGTGAAGAGATTGTAACAAATGGCGCCTTTGCCATTGATGCCAGTGCTCAGTTGGAAGGTAAGCAAAGTATGATGAATCAAGATGAACCGAAAACTAAAAAAGCAGGTAGCATGCCTGGAATGAATATGTAGTGTTAAACAGAACTTTTGAAATGTCAATACTGTTAAAGTTTGTGAGTTTATAAATCAAATTGCTTTTGAGAATTGTTATTAATAAGTTAAGGCTAAAAATGTAAAACAATGAAGTATTATATTAACAAAAAACTGAATATCAGTTTCGATCAAGCGGTGATAAAGGTTACCGAATTATTAAAGAGTGAAGGTTTTGGTGTGTTGTCTGAAATCAATTTACACGAAAAACTGAAAGAAAAGCTAAATGTAGATTTCAGGAAATATAAAATTTTAGGGGCATGTAACCCTGCATTTGCTTATAAAGCGCTGCAAAGCGAAGACAAAATAGGAACTATGCTCCCTTGTAATGTGATTATTCAGGAACTAGCCGAAGATGAAATAGAAGTTGCTGCAGTTGATCCTGTTGCTTCAATGATGGCTATAGATAATTCAAGCTTGGAAAGTATTGCTACAGAAGTTCAGGAAAAGCTTAAGCGGGTTATTTCGTCTTTGTGAAATCTCTAAAACTAAAGTTTTATTATCTATTTTTTTGATGATTAAAAATTAAAAATGAAGTGTTATGAAAGCAAGATTTTTTTATTCATTAATTCTCGTTTCGGGATTAATTTTTGCAGGTTCTTCTTTAAATAATGTTTATGCCCAAAAAACAAAAAAGGCTACCACTACTACCACAACAACTAAACAGCAAGAAGTGAAGTACACTTGCACTATGCATCCTAAAGTAGTAATGGATAAACCGGGAAAATGTCCAAAATGCGGCATGAAACTGGTAGAAATGAAGAATATGAAGGACATGAAGAAAGAGGTTAAGAAGGAAGGTACAAAGGTAAAAGAAACGACTAAAAAAGTGAAAGAAACTACAAAAATGAAAGAGATGCCTAAGAAATAAAGTATAGGCAGAATATTACAAAAATAAAAGTAACAACTGCAATTTATAAATCTTTGTCAGGTTGTTACCCAAAATAAAAGGTAAAGTCATCTAATTATAATAAAGCCTTGCATGACTAAAATATGCGGAGCGTTATTATAATTAGATGTTATTTTATATATTCTTCTAATACTTACACTTGGCAAAGATTGATTATTCCCCTCTATAATACGATTCCAGAAATAAGCGGGCAATGAAGTCCCAGTTATCGCGAAGCAATCTTTGACCATGTTCTTTTTCTTTTGCACTGGTGGTAATCCGGGCATCGGGCAATCGGTTGCTCTCTACTAGATATCTCAGTAGGTCGATGGGGCAACTTCCCTGAACGGTGAATAAGTCCAGTGCATTTTCTGAAGCATCTTCTGCATCGTACATAGAGTTTCGTTCATCCTTTACATACGTGGCAATACCCGGAGCTATCAGCATGCCTTTCGGATTAGCATAGAGCACGAAGTTATGGAATTCCTTTAAATCGGGCATCATGTTGTCTTCGTTATCTTCCCACTTCAGTCCCTTAATGAAGAATTCTTTCAGTGCATCGTAAGAGGAGATAAACATCAAAGACTCCTCGTTACTGGCTTTCATAAATGTATTGTAAACCGGATCATCCGCTTTTTCTTCTTTTATATAAGGAACTGCCGGATGGATATCTTCCTCATCATTTAATTCGCGGGTTGAGTATTCACCAAAGAACCACCATGAATCGTTATAAAATGCGCAGCACACTTTTATCACTGTCTTCCACGGATGAAGTCCGGATACGTTTTTGATGGATTCTTTTGTAACATCAATCTCTCTTCCATTTGCTGCAGAGCGAATCTTGATGTGCGAATTACTTTTCTCGATCACGTAAAACTCTTGCCTGTCAATGAATTCAAATTTATCAAAAGAGTCTTTGAACGGTTGCTGAGATCCTGCAATGGCGGAAAACCATTCATTCATGCTCAATGCCAGTGGTCCGCAAGGATCAGAGAACATCAGTCGGTTAACGGCATCATGAATAATGGCGTTTTTTTCTTTATCAGCAGCTTTTGGATAATATTTATGTACTTGCCCAATGATTTCATTTATCGGTTCTTCGTTGCACGGAGCCAGTAGATAAGACTGGAAAAAGAGCCATTCGGCATCGTTTGCAAAGGCAGGAAATTTATCGTACTCCTTGTTTTCGAAATCAAAAAAGCCGGCCATAAAAGTATTCTCGGGAGCAATCTCGTACTCGGCGTCAAGAAAATCATAGATTTCTTTTGCAAGAGCCATGATTGACGATTCTTCGGGGTCAATAAATTCTTCCTTGTCATTTCCTACGTAAAGCTGCATGTTGAGCCAAAGCAAGAAAGCAATATCCTCATAGTTTACCTCGTCTTCGAAATAGCTGTCGGATAATGAGTAAAACGGAAGATACTTGCCGTAAAGCTCTTTGTGCTTTGAGATAAAAGCCTTCCATAAACCTAGTTGCGAAATAATATCTTCAAAATAGGTGGTCAGGTGACAGGCTACGGAGCTTTTAATCTCAGCATTTACCTGAAAGCTGAGTTCCGATTTATTCCAGATTTTAAGGATATCATTTGCCAGGTCAAGGTAATACTGATCGGTTTCCGACACTCGGTTATAAGGATGCAGTGCAAGCCAGTCCTGCATGTATATAGATGAAGAGTTTGCTTTCATAATTCGCTATTTTAAAAATTGTTTGTGGACAAAGATAATCAGATTATTAAAAAAAGCTGACCACCTTTCTGTTTGTTTTTATAATTTTGCGCCTATGATTGAGTTTGATGCAGATATTGTTTGCCAAAAGATGAACGAAGCCGGACGAAAGCGGACTCCTTTCCTCTTTGGTGTTAATTTTGAGATGACGAGCGGATTCTTTTTTGAGAACCCGATGGACGATCAATCCGTGCTGTTTTCAGTAGGGAAGAATTCAAACCATCCCCAATTACAGACTGGGAATAACGTTTTACCCCTGCTTAAAAAGAAACCGGAGAGTTATGAAAACTATTTCTCTAAATTTCAGATAGTGAGTAATGCCTTGCACAAGGGCAATTCCTTTCTGCTGAATCTCACGGAACGGACAGCCATTGAGTGCAACCTCACTTTGGAAGAGATTTATTCGCATACTAATGCCCTTTATAAAATTCTTGTTCCCGATAAGTTTGTCTGCTTCTCGCCCGAAAGTTTTGTGAAGATAGCCGGAGGAGAGATTTCCTCGTACCCGATGAAGGGAACCATAGACGCTTCTCTTCCCGATGCTGAGACTCAGCTGATGGCCGATTACAAGGAGACTTGCGAGCACAACACCATTGTTGACCTGATAAGAAATGACCTGAGCATTGTGGCAGACCATGTACATGTGCGCCGTTTCCGTTATGTTGATGCGCTGAAGACGAATGAGAAGGAGCTGCTGCAGACCAGCTCGGAGATTTGCGGCACGCTACCCGACAATTACCACGAACGCTTGGGTAGTATCATCTTTGATATGCTTCCGGCCGGCTCCATATCCGGTGCGCCAAAGAAATCTACCGTTAATACTATCCGCAATGCCGAAAAGATGGAACGCGGTTACTATACCGGAGTGTTTGGTTATTATGACGGCGAAACGCTTGACAGCGCAGTGATGATACGATATATTGAGAAGGAGAACGGGAATTATTATTTCCGCAGTGGGGGAGGGATTACCGTGAACAGCAATCCCGAAGAAGAATATCAGGAAGTACTGGATAAAATATATTTGCCATTATGAGTGAAACAAAGCAATTTTTAGAGACCGTGAAGGTGGTGGACGGAGTGTTTATCCACTCAGGATACAATCTTCAGAGGATGAAGCAAACCATGAACGAGGTTTTCCATACTTCGGTGGCGAATACTTTTTTTCAGGAGATTATTATCCCCGAACAAATGAAGCACGGTGTGGTGAAATGCCGTATTCTTTATAGCGAATCTATTGATGAAGTGCAGTTTCAGCCTTATGCATGCCGTAAAGTTGCATCGTTAAAGCTGGTTGATGGCGGGAATATAGACTACTCCCGAAAGTATGCCGACAGAACGACTTTGCTGAATCTTGTGCAGCAGAAAGGTGAATGTGATGATATTCTGATAGTGAAGAACGGACAAATAACAGATACCAGTTACAGCAATGTGGTGCTGAGTGACGGCACCGGATACTATACTCCGAAAACCTGTTTACTGAACGGCACCTGCCGCCAGCGACTGATTGCCGAGGGAAAGATTATCCCCAGAGATATATCCATTAACGATCTTTCCTCTTTTCAGCATCTTTACCTCATCAATGCCATGATTGATCTGGATGATAAAGTGATTGTTCCGGTAAATAACATTATGCGCTGAACGGCAAACCTCAGCCAAATAAAAAAGAGACCCCGATTGGAGGTCTCTTTTCACGTTAAATATTAGTTGGCAATGCAGTTGTGGGAGTTATTTTACCCTTCTGTTCTGCTGGTTATTCGCTTTTGCAGGTCTCGACTTGCCAATTCTTTTTCCTGTAGGTTTTACAACTTGCCCATTCTTTTTGGGCATGTAAGCAGCTGGTTTTGCAGGTTCTTTTTTCATTCTATTTGTTTACAGCGTAAGTTTCTTAATCAGCAATATAAGCTATTTTGAAAACAATTTTTCTTCCAGTAGTTTCCTCTCCTTTTGTCCAGATAGAAGCTTTGTGCAATTCACCTGGGAAAAGAAGGAAGAAAGTCTTGCCCGATAAAGTATAAAACTTAACCTTATCTCCCGAGTAGTTTACAACATCTTTCTTTTCATTGTAAGGTTTGATCTCTTTAGCATTTGCAGTAGAGATAAGTCCCATAAGTTCGGCGTTAGTAGCCATATACTGCAAGTCAATGTACTTTTTGTGAGCTTCAATCTGCACTACATCCGGTGATTTTGTCTTTGCATCAGTTACATTAACAAAGCAGCGGTCGCCATCAATAGCGTATCTTCCTGCAGGCATGTTTACAAGATCACTATCTTTCATGAACTTGAAAATTTTTTCCCACATTGCCTTATCCTTGTGATACTGAGTGGCAAATTTTACATAATCGGTTGTTTTGTGAGGAACAATGGCTAGTCCGTTGGCCCATACTCTGCTGTTTACCCACTTCTTTGCACTGCTTTTAGTCCATTCACCTGTCTTTGTCTGAGCCGAAGCCATAGAAATCATGGCAAAGCAAAGCATGGAAACAGCTATTAGCTTTCCAAAAATACTCTTTTTCATATCTATTGTTTTTTTTATTTCCTGGGGCAAAGATAGATAAAATTTGCAGGTGAATGCTACTTTTACCCATTTGAATTTATTGGCCAATGGTTGGGGAACTATTCACCAATGGATAAAAACTATTGGTGAATGGATTTCAGTTTATTGCCCGATAAATTCTGTAGAATAGAAAGATGAAATATAGTTACATACGATACGGCGTAGTTTTGTCCTCACTTTATGCCAGATTCTATTTGTGACATCTATAGATCATTATATCAGTGAGTTAGGCTGATGGCTGATTCTAAACAAAACTTTTCTCCAAAAACAGATTTATTACTAGTATAAATTAGGGGGGTAACAGGGGTACTCCTTCTGAAACGCCTTGATAGCCGCAGTGCTAAATTTTAGCACGGGACATATAAAAGAAGTTTTTTTAATAGTTTGTCACCACCCTTGAAATTTTTATACATGTAATATGGTATTCTTTAGAAGTGAAAACTCATTCCCCAGCAAAATCTTAAATACTCGCCTCTAAAGTGATGTCTGTTTATTTATCGATATCATTAGTTTAATTAATATTTATTGCTTAGATCGTGTTTAGATTATTTTGTTGAAAAAAGTAATAAATATTAATTAAACGGTAATTGTATTTTATGAAAAATTAAACTCCAGGTTTCTCTGATAATCTTTGGGAGAGACTCCAACCATATTTTTAAAATATTTTCCAAAGAAGCTTTGGTTGGCAAAGTTAAGACTGAATGCTATCTCTTTAATGCTATTTCCTGAAGTTTGGAGAAGACGTTTTGCTTCAATAATAACCGCATTAGTGATCCATTCATTTGCTGATTTTCCGGTTGTTTGTTTAATTAATGATGAAAGATATTTGGGAGTAATACAAAGCTTATCAGCATAAAAAATTACCTGCCTCTGTTCGCGGGAATACTGTTTCACCAATCTGAAGAAATCCTTGGATAATTTTTCTTTTCTACTTGTTTCTCTGGTGCAGCAAAGCATCTGTTGTACAGAAGTATTCTTTGCATAAGCATTCAGAATGTCAATGTAGAATATGGATATGAGATTCAGCAACTTTTCCCGGCGGAAGAAACGCTTGTTGTCAGATAATTCATCTTTTATAAGTACAAATGTTTTGTTAATGCTGCTTTTAATGTCATCTGAAAATTCTTGTTTGTAATAACTCACAAAAGATCTATCGTGGCTTACTTCAACAGGCACCTGGAGTGATCTGACAAAAAGATCAGAGAGAACCATCATATATCCTTCCAGCAGGCTATCATTTGATTTTATACTGAAAGATGCGTTGGGAGGTATATAAGCAACTGCGTCTTTAGATAACAAAAATGATTGATTGTTAATTTCTACATGCAGTACACCTTTGCGCACTGCAATAATACCAAAAGCATTCGCAGGCTTAGGCTGCTTGTCAGTAGTAATGCCTTGCAAGTGATAAAGTGCAAGATCATTATTAAGTATTCCTATAGTGGGCAAATAGGATGTGAATCCCGAAACATTCGCTGTGGGTAGCGCTTTTGAACTATTTAAACTCATTTTTACTTTGAATGGATTAAGTTATTATTGGGAAGATTACAATAGTTATGCCAAACATCATTATTTTATTTGATGTGGGCAAAAAAAATCGACCAAATGGAATAATAGTTGATCAAAAACTATGTTTAGTACTACGAGCTGTTCATAAATACTCAGGCAATTATCTTATGATTTCTTTCTATAACTGATAATAGCCCACGAATTGAAGAAGACTACAAATAGTGTCAGTGCAAATATCTGTTTGCCAAGTTCCATAATGCCACTACCTTTCAGATAGACAGCCCGCATTACTTGTATAAAGTATTTCAGCGGATTGAATATGGTAATTGTCTGCGCCCATTGAGGCATACTGTTAATTGGAGTAAAAAGTCCGCTCAACAGAATAAGGACCATCATGAAAAAGAACATCACAAACATGGCTTGCTGCATGGTTTCAGAATTATTTGAAATAACCAGTCCGAATCCGGAGATTGCCAGAACATAAAGTATGGCACAAAAATAGATTGTGATAAGATGCCCGGTTGGCGTAATTCCGTAGACCAGAGCTGCCAGACCAAAACAAATTGTTAGCACAAGGAAGCCGATAATCCAATAGGGGATCAGTTTTGCTACAATAAATGAAAGCTTGCTCACCGGTGTCACATTTATCTGTTCAATGGTTCCTTTCTCTTTCTCGCTTACAATATTAAGAGCTGGAAGAAAGCCGCAAAGCACAGTGAGGAGTATCACCATTAATGCCGGAATCATAAACACTTTGTAATCAAGATGCGGATTAAACCGGTTTTGCGTTACAATCTTGATGGTGGGAGTGATAGACGCTGCTTTTACCGGTTGCACCCATTTGTCCTTTATATCCGTAGTGAAATCCATCACAATATTAGATAAATAAGAACTACTCAGTCCGCCTTTGGTTCCGTTTACTGTATTGGCTGTAATCAGTAGTTTGGCATTCCCTTGCTTTACCAGGTCTTGTTCAAAGTTGGCCGGAATTTCCATAATTACATCCGCATCTCCCTTTTCAATACTTTTTATTGCTTCATCATAAGAATATGAAATATCAGTGAGGCGAAAGTATCCCGAAGAAACAGCTTTCTGAACCAATTGCCGGGAATACTGACTGTGGTTATTATCCACAACACTAAGATTGATATTCTTTATTTCAAGATTGGCGGCCCAAGGCAGCACCAGCATCATTATAATGGGATAACCAATAATTAAACGTGGCAGAAAGCTGTCACGAAGAATCTGCTTGAATTCTTTTTCTATTAAATATTTTATCATAATCTATTCCAGTCTGTCGTTAAACTTCTTAAGGCTTATAACCACTAAAGTAATGGCCATTACTGAAAGAATGCCAATTTCTTTCAGTACAAAAGAGATGTCCAGTCCCTCAATCATAATTTTCTTGACACAGATAATATACCATTTAGCCGGAATGATATTTGAGATCCATTGCAGTACAACAGGCATATTCTCTGTTGGATAAATCATTCCTGAGAAGAAAATCACAGGTAACATCAGAACCATACCCGAGGCAAGCATGGCGGCTACCTGAGTCTTGGTGATGGTTGATATTAATAATCCCAGTGCTAGTGACACCAGAATAAACAAAAGAGACACTGCAAACAGTAAAGTGAGACTTCCGGCTATTGGCACACCCAGTACATACACCGAAAGCAAGAGTATCGTTATCAGATTAATGGCCGACAGCACTAAGTAAGGAATAGCCTTTGCAAGAATAATATAGATGGGTTTTACCGGTGATACCAGCAAAACTTCCATTGTACCTGTCTCTTTTTCCCTTACAATGGAGATGGAAGTCATCATGGCACAAATAAGCATTAAGATAAGTCCCATTACTCCCGGAACAAAGTTATACACCCCTTTCATTCCCGGGTTATATAGCAACTTCACTTCCGGAGTAATTGAAAAAGAAGCCTTTGACTGACCACTTATTTCCTGTTGAACTGATGAAAGGATGTTTGTTACATAGCCGGTTAAGATGGTTGCTGTGTTTGGATCGGTGCCATCGGTTATTAATTGCACCGAAGCATCTCCGGTATGCAGAAAGTTCTCACTAAAATGCTGATTGAAAACTATTGCAATATCAGCTTTCCCTTCCCGGAAAACAGATTCGACATCCTCAGGATGATCAATTACACTGACCACATTCATGTATTCGTTTGCATCCAGTTTCTCTATGATCTTTTGTGTAACCTCATCTTTTGAAGGATCAAAAACAGCTACACGAACATCTTTTACTTCTGTGGTAATGGCAAATCCAAAAATAACGATCTGCACAATAGGCATACCTAACAGTATTAGGATGGTACGTTTGTCGCGTGAAATATGATAAAATTCTTTTCTTATGAATGATAAAAACTGTTTCATGATTTTATTCTCCTCTTTTCGCTTTACGTGCCAGTTTGTAGAATACATCTTCCATTCCGTTAACACCAAACTGTTTCTTTAGATTAACCGGACTATCCAGTGCTTCAATTACTCCATCTACCATGATAGATACCCGATTACAATATTCCGCTTCGTCCATATAGTGGGTGGTTACAAAGACGGTAATTCCCCTGTCGGCTGCCTGATAAATCAACTCCCAGAACTGGCGCCGCGTGGCAGGATCAACTCCTCCGGTGGGCTCGTCAAGGAAAACAATCTTTGGTTCGTGAAAAATGGATACAGAGAAAGATAGTTTCTGTTTCCACCCCAGCGGCAAACTCTTTACCAGTGTGTTACGTTCCGATTCAAAACCCAGTCGGCTAAGTAGCTCTTCAGTTTTTATGGCAATGTCTTTATCCTTCATTCCGTATATTCCGGCAAACAAACGGATGTTTTCCCACACCTTCAAGTCCTCGTATAGAGAGAACTTCTGACTCATGTAGCCGATGTTCCTTTTTACCAGTTCTGACTGTTTACCTATATCATAACCAGCTACTTTTCCGCTTCCCGATGTTGGTTTACTAAGTCCGCAAAGCATTTTCATTGCCGTGGTTTTGCCGGCTCCGTTTGCTCCAAGGAAGCCAAAGATCTCCCCTTCATGCACATTAAAAGTAATGTGGTCAACGGCGGTAAAGTGTCCAAATCGTTTTGTCAGGTCTTTGGTCTCTATTACTATATTATTTTCATTCATACGTATTCCTTTTTAGCTTTCCTTATTTTGAAGCCAGTTGCATGTAACAATCTTCAATAGTCGGCTTAATAGATTGAATTTCAATATCGATATGTCCCTTTTCCTGCAATTGTTTTTTTAATGAGGCAATGGTTAACAATGATTCATTCACTGTTACGTGATGCACATCTCCAAATGCAAAACAGCTTTCTATTCCCGGACAAAGCCGTAAGTCGTTTAGTAAAGCAGACATATTAAGACTTCTCACCGACCATATTGTTTCTTTGAAATCATTGATAATTTCCTGTGGAGTTTCTATATCCAGGAAGCTACCGTTTTGAATAAGAGCAATGCGATCGCACAGCATGGCCTCGTCCATATAAGGTGTGGAAACCAGAATGGTTATTCCTTGCACTTTCAGTGCTTTCAGCATTTCCCAGAATTCTTTTCTGGAAACAGGATCCACACCGGTAGTTGGTTCGTCAAGGAACAATACTACAGGTTTATGAATCAAAGCACAACTAAGAGCCAGCTTCTGTTTCATTCCACCGGAAAGTTTTCCGGCACGGCGATCCTTAAACGGTTCTATCTGTTGATAGATATCTTTTATCAGGTAATAGTTCTCCTTAATGGTAGTGTTAAACACTGTGGCAAAGAAGGTGAGATTCTCTTCTATAGTCATGTCCTGATAAAGAGAGAAACGCCCCGGCATATAACCTACCTGGTTACGGATCTTTTTGTAATCCTTTACCACATCCAGTCCGGCTATAGTAGCACTTCCACTATTTGCCCTGATCAGTGTGGTGAGGATACGAAAGAGTGTAGTCTTTCCTGCTCCGTCGGGTCCGATGAGGCCGAATATCTCTCCTTTGTTCACGGAAAAAGAAACATCCCGCAAAGCTTCAACTTCGCCATATTTCTTTGAGATATGTTCTACTTCAATTGCTGCCATTTTTTCTTCTGTCATAACACAATTGCTTCAGTTGTTTTCATAATTCTTATTTCAGTTCCTGCCATTGCCTTACTTTGTAAAGCTAACCTCTCCATACATGCCTATCTTTATCTCTCCGCTGTTTTTTACAGCAATCTTTACTGCATAGACTAGGTTGGCACGTTCGTCTTTTGTCTGGATACCTTTAGGAGTGAATTCTGATTTATTGGAAATCCAGCTTACAGTACCTGGATACTCTTTCACATTATCTGCACCAAAGTCGGCAAATACTTTCACGCTTTGTCCAATTTTAATCTTAGACAGCTGATCAGAAGTTACGTATGCCCTTAAAAATAAATTTTCTGTGTCTGCCACTTTAAATAGTGCTTTTCCCGGAACTGCCAATTCGCCTTGTTCTGCATACTTACTCAGTACCGTTCCTTTTATCGGACTGCTGATGTGGCACTTTTGAAGCTGGTCTTCCAACTGGGCAATCTGTATCTCAAGAGCTGAACTTTCACCGGTTACACTTGCATTACTATTCTCTAAAGTAGAGGTCTGTGCCGTCAACTGTTTCTGAAGGAAAGCTATTTGTGCGTTGATATCATCCACCTGTTTCTGGTTGGCAGCATTGCTTTTTACCAGATTTTCCCAGCGGTTCTTTTCCCGTTCTTGGGTGGCAATCTGCTGTTTGATAGCGGCTATCTGTTTATTTACATCCTGTTTGCGACTTCTCACTGCTGTTGTATTTGCCTGAAGTTGAAGCTTTTTAAGATAAAGTTGCACGGTATCCACATATCCCACTTGGGTGCTTTGTTCTAAAAGCTGTCCTTCGGTTACATTGAATTCCATCAGTTTGCCGGATGCTTCGGATGAAACAACTACTTCCGTCGCTTCAAAAGTTCCAGTTGCATCATATTTCCCATCACGATTTCCGCAAGCTGATAATAATAAAGTAGCAATTGCGCTGAATAGTATACCTTTTATAAGTTTCATATTGATTTGAATTTTAATTGTTCGTAGTGTTTTTATAATTGTAGATAGACATTAGTAACTGAATTTCATGCAATACTTTATTTTGCTTAGCCTGATCTTCTGAGTTTATCTCCCGAAGTAGTTCAGTAACACTCAGAGTACCGTGTTCCACCTTCACTTCTGCCGATTTCTTTATATTTGTCCGTAGTCGGATAATCTCATCATCATCCCGCATAAGCTGCTTCATCTTTTCAATTTCATTATTCTGCTGAGTCATCTTCAGGTTGGTATTGAACATAAAAGTTTCTTTTTGTACAGCTATGTTCTGTTGGCTGTTTTCCAGTAACTTTTTCTCATTCTTCTTTGTGTAAAGACCGCCAAAGTTCCAGGATAAACGAGCTCCGGCAACGTAGTAAGGAGAAAATTCACTTTTCAGCATATTCAGTCCTGGGTTACTATATCCTCCTTGTACGAACAACCCCAGTTTAGGCAGATTCTTAGAATTGATCATGCTCTTTTGAGTCTCGAACAAGTTGTTTTGTGCATCGAATAGTTGCAATTCCGGTCGGTTAATTGTTTCTGACAGAGAAACACTTTCTGCAGCGGATGGCTTTGTTAGGTAAGTATCTTCTTTTATTGGTTCCCCAATCATGGCAGCTAGCATTTCCCTATAAGCTTTACGGGTGGCTTCCAGCTCCACCTTCCGCTGAGCTGTGTTAAGCTGATTTACTTTTACCGCATCCAAATCCGCCTGATTTGCAATTCCATTGGCTACATAAGAAGATATCTGTCCATAGTTTCGTTTCAATTCATCCTGCAGCAGTATATTCTGTTTTATTTGTTCATCTAGTAAAAGAATTCCAAAGAAAAGCTGATTTACGCGGTCATTGATGGCGTACATATCCACATCCAGTTTTTGTCTTTCCACAGTGGAACTTGCTTCGGTTATCTTCTTTTGATTTTGAATAACTCCACCATCCCAGATAGTTTGGTTTACTTCCAGAACCGATTGGTACTGATCTTTGTTGAGTCCTTTAATCACCACATTAGGTAATGTAATAGGAAGTTTGGTCACTTCGGATTGATAACTGGCTTTTGCAGATAAAGCAAACTGAGGTAAATAACCTTTGTCTGCATTTGATAGGTTGTATGCTTTTGATTGTTCTATCAATCCATACTGTTTTACCAAAGGATAGTTTACCTGTGCCTTTTTATAGCAATCATTGATGGATAGTTGCCCATAAATAGGAGAGAAGGCGCTACTAATAATAATAGTCAGAAGGAATGCCACTTTTTTCATAAATATATTCTGTTATTTTGATAAACTAATATGTTTAACAATTCTGTTAATTAGATGATAAAAAAAATCAGGGTTGTAACCTTCTTAAGATTACCTTAATATTTTCGTCTTTTCTTTCTTCTAATAAAACTTTATAGTCTCTACCAATAGATTGTGCAACGCCAGTAATAATAGGAAGTGCCACAAAGCTAAAAACATTTAACGAAACAATGTCTAACATCAAGTGTACAGGGTCAATATTCGTTATTTCGCCTTTCTCAACTGCAACATCCATTTCAGACTTCAGTTTCCCAAGAATAATTCTTATAGCTGGAATTGCCAGAGTGTGAAACTTATTTAGTCTTTCTTTGTTTGTAAGGAACTCATTTAAAACAAAGAAAGGCAGCTTAGGGTTCGATGTGAGGAAATCAAAATGAGCCTTAATAATAAATGTAACCTTTTCTATGAATGGCAAATCTTCTTCAATCATTGGCATGAATGAATTAGCCAAAAGAGCAACTTTCTTTTGAAATACCTTATCAAAGAGATTCTCTTTTGTGCGAAAGTAATAATGAAGCATAGCATGGTTTACTCCAGCTATTTTAGCTATTTCAGTTGTCTTGGTCAAGGCATAGCCTTTATCTAAGAACTCTCTCTCAGCAGCATCCATTATTGCCTGCTCAGTATTTATATCTTCTTTCTCTTTCATGATAACATTGGTGTTTAACAGCGTTGTTAATTCGATGCAAATCTATTGTTTTTTTTTAAGATGACAAATAAAAACAGACTTTTTTACTTTTTTTATCTTTTGGGAATGTCTCGAATAGAATGTATCTGGTTTTTATTTTCTCAGTTTGTAGGTCTTTTCTTCAGAAATCTACTGAATTCATGATATCCTTGTGATTGTTTTGTTCCTTTTTCATGTTCTTGATATTTTAAAGATTCTTATTTGTTGACGATTGAATTAAATATTACAATTTTTCAATTCGTTTAAGTATATCATTTAACATATCTACTTGTGCTTTATGAATATCTAAAACCTCCTGCTGTTCGTTAATAATCAAGTGATCAATTTTCTCGTGCAACATTCTGATCTCAAGTTCGGATTTAAGGTTTACCATATAGTCTTTTTTAGCTCTTTCCCTATCTTTTTCTTCTTGTCTGTTTTGACTCATCATGATAACAGGTGCCTGTAAGGCTGCTATTGTTGATAATATTAAATTCAGGAGTATAAATGGATATGGATCAAAACCTTTATTTACAAGCCAAAAAACATTTATTGATATCCAAAGAAAAAGAAAAAAACCAAACGAAATAATGAATGTCCAGCTACCTCCGAATGATGCAACATGGTCGGCAACTCGTTGCCCAAAGGTTAGCACTTGTTTCTCTTCATTATCTAATTTATCTGTTAAAGTAGTTTTTTCCTTTAAAGAGTCTATTACAGTCTTTTCCAAATCAGTTAGTTTGCCAACTTGTTTAGTAATGGTACCCTCTATGTGCTTTTCTCTATAAATATTCAGCTCACTAAGAGATAAATATTTATCAGATGTGAATTGTGGGTAGTCCTTTTGAATTAGGTCTAAAATAGCCTTTCTTACAAATTTGCCAGATATTCTTTCAGAAATCGGAAATTCCTTATTTGATAAGTCGCTGTGAAATGTTCCCATTTTGTGTATTATAAATGTTTAAATAATTGTATGTATACTTATATATAACAAATGTTTTATGATTTATATTCAGAAAAACACTTGATTATTTAAATAAAGATGAAATGGGCTGATGATTTCATTTTAATTAAAATAAATAGCTTTTTGGTTGTCCTGTTTCTTGTTTTTAATTACTTTTGGTCAACAAAACTGATTTATAAGCATATTTTTGACATTAAATATATCTATTTATGACAACTAAAATCGTTACATTCGGAGAGGTTTTGCTTCGTTTAACTCCTCCGGACTATTTAAAATTCTCACAAGTAAAAGAATTCGTTGCAACTTATGGTGGAAGTGAGGCTAATGTGGCTGTTTCTTTGGCAAATTTTGGTTTGAACAGCGAATTTGTTACCCGACTACCTAAGAATGATATTGCAGATGCTTGCATAAAAGAGCTTCGTTCACATAATGTAGGAACAAATGAGATTGTTTACGGAGGAGAACGCCTTGGAATTTATTTCCTTGAAAACGGTGCAGTGGCTCGTCAGTCAAAAGTGGTTTATGACCGTGCCAATTCATCTTTTTCGACTCTTCAACCAGGGATGATAGACTGGAAGGAAGTGTTGAAAGATGCTCAGTGGTTTCACTGGTCGGGTGTGGCAGCAGCTGTTTCACAAGGTGCGGCCGATGCTTGCATGGAAGGTATAAAGGTGGCCGATAGTATGGGACTCACCATTTCATGTGATTTGAACTTCCGCAAGAATTTGTGGAAATACGGCAAGAATCCAGATGAAGTAATGCTTCCTATGGTGCAATATAGTGATGTGATTTTTGGCAGTGAACCCGAGTATGAGAAGGTTCTTGGAATTGCCCGTGTAGGATTCAAGGCTGTAACAGCAGACGAAAAACTGAATGAGGATGGATTCAGGACAGTAGGCGAGCAAGTTGTGACAAAGGTTCCTCGTTGTAAAAAGATGTTTCTGGAGTTGCGTAATTCTATTAATGCCAATCATAACACTATTGCCGGAGTTGTTTATTCTGACAGTACCCTGAAATGCTCCAAGATATATGATATTACCCATAACGTAGATCGCGTTGGGGTAGGAGATGCTTTCTGTGGTGGAATGATTTATGGACTGGTAGCTTATCCGGGTGATGATCAGAAAGCACTTGATTTTGCAATGGCTGCTTCTTGTCTGAAGAATACCATTTACGGTGACTTCAACCTGGTAACCGTTGCAGAAGTGGAGAACCTGATGGGAGGTGACGGTTCGGGACGTGTTTCCAGATAATAGCAAATAAATGAATAATTAATATGCTAATTAGTATTATTATTATAAATGGCTTCTATAGACATCCGGTTTATAGAAGCCATTCTTTATTGCATTTTCGACCTTTCATTTAAGAAATCTTCTTCATTATTAAGCTTATATTTTTCATTCATCTGTTTCGTATCAAATGAATGCTGGTAATTTCATCATTTCTATGTGAGCATAAACTGATAAAGAACCAGCGAACTGAGTATTAGAGTACATATATTCCAAACTTTGTTTTTATCTTCTATATCTATAGTTGTTATTCAATCTAGTATCCCGTATACCAATATGTATAGTTTATAATATTATAAAGCCACTTTTAATGTTGTAGTACCTGTTCTAATCAGATAAATATGGTTGTTAGGAACGTTGATTCTAACTAAATCATCTGTAACTTTGTTACTTTGTAACAATGCTCCGGATTCTGTATAGACAGATATGACATCTCCAATATTCGCACCTGATAGTACTATTGCATCCTGTTGTGTGTAAAACTTTATATTATTTGCGTTGGTTTGAGATATAGAGGTTGACTCTTCTTCTATAATATTAGTAAATGCGTTCCAACCTATCGCATTTTTATAGGTTACTGCAGTCCCTTTTGGAACGTATAATTTACAAGTTGTGCTATCAATTTGGTTGAAAGTATAAGAATATGGTGCATTTGGGGGCGTTAATGATTTACAATATATCTCTTTTAATCCAGAACAATAAGCCAATGCACCATCATCAATAGAAATTACACTATTAGGTATGGAAATAGAGGCTAATCCCGTGCAGCCCCAAAATCCACCATAGCCTATAGAAGTTATGCTGTTTGGTATTGTAACTGAGATTAAATTTGAGCAGTCATAAAATGCAAGATATCCAATAGATGTTACACTATTTGGAACTGTGATGGAAGTTAGTTTTGTACAACCCATAAATGCAAAGTCGCCAATATCGGTTATACTATTAGGAATTGTGATAGAAGTTAGCCCTTTACACCCCCAGAATCCACCATAACCAATAGAAGTTACACTATTAGGGATTGTTACTGATGTTAATCCTATAAAATCACGAAAGGAATTCTGACTGATTGAAGTCACACTATTTGGTATAGTAACATCTTTCAATATTGTACAACCATCAAAAGCGAAATCTCCAATATCAGTTACACTATTTGGTATAAAGTATGATGTGTTTGATTTTGCATCGGGATAAGTAATCAACTTGTTTTTGTTTTTACTATATAAGACCCCATCCAATGAACTGTATGTAGTATTGTTTTCTGAAACTATGAATTCTTTTAATTTTGTACAACCAAAAAATGGCCCTTCTCCAATTGAAGTAACACTTCCTGGTATTGTGATAGATGTTAATCCTTCACAATTTTCAAATGCAAATTTGCCAATAGAAGTTACACTTCCTGGTATTGTGATAGACGTTAGTCCTTTGCAATTAATAAATGTAGCATAATTGATAGAAGTTATACTATTGGGTATAGTGATAGACGTTAATCCAGAACAACCGGCAAATGCAAAATCTCCAATATTGGTTACATTACTAGGAACTGTTATAGAAGTTAGTCCTTTACAACTATTGAATGCAAGTTCACCGATAGAAATTACACTGTTCGGAATAGTTACTGATGTTAAATTTACCAAATTACTTAACATACATTGTGGCAACTGATTATTTGTAATAGATTTGGTAGTGCCGCCAATCGTAAAGTTTCCTCCTTCTACAATGTTAACATCTGCCATATTAAGTACAGATAACTTAGCCATACTACGTATAGTGTTAATATCATCTCCATTAATATTTCCAGTGAGAGTTAAATTCGTAATCAGATCTTTTTGAGTCCCTAATTGAGTGCTCAAATTACCAGCTGTTACATTTTGAGTCATAGATATGACTTGAGCTTGCAAAGCCATACTTTGTAAAATACACACTGCTACGAGTATGTATTTATAAATAGAAAATGTTTTCAAATTGAAATAAATTAAGAGTTTTGTCGTTTAATAAAACTGTTCTTTTTAATACATAATTACAATGTATTAACAGTTGTGTTTTTTATAGCAAGTCTATTCGTTTTTATAATTGTGCAAATCTAAAGAAAAACTGCTTTTCTAAAAAGTAAAATTAGTTATTTAACTGAAAAATAGAAATTTAACCAATGTAAAAATGAATTATAAGAGGTTTTATAACACTCTTTTTTATGCGCTGATGGAAGAAATTATACTTCTCTAACTTGAACTTTATTTAAAGTTTTTAGTGATAATTGTTTCTATTATCTAAGTCTGATAATAGATGCATATTCTCGTAAGATTGTAGGTCGGTATTTGTCTGAAATATTAGAGATGAAGGGACCACCTATAGACGTTTTAATGATGGCTTTGTCCAGATTGCTTAATGGAGTATGATTCATCTATTAAATAATGCAATACCTCATAGCTGTATTTAAATGATGATACCTAAACAAGCAGGCCACAAGTCCGATTATATAAAAAACATAACCGGATATTGAACAATATCCGGTTATGTTTCTAAAAACCATTCACTAATAATTTCCAACCATTAACCAATGGGCTTTATTTAATGGTGAATGGTTTGGCTAATATTTATTTGTTTTTAATCTTTACATTGTTTACAGTGATGTTCTTCAAAATGAATGAATTTATAGCATTCTGGCTTATTTTTCCATCTTTTGCTTTTATGTTCAGATTCTCAAAAGCGAAGTTAGTGAGTTTGTATTTATCAGACTCTTTTACATTAAAGAATACTTCACATTCAAGGTTAATATTGCGCATTGTTACGTTGTCTGAATAGGAGAGAGGCATATCTTTTCTGCTTTTTAAATCGAAGAATTGATTCCACGGTTTAATAAAAATAAAGCTGTTAGCATTACCTTTGATATCTTCCACTAGGATATATTCGTATTTTTGAGGAGTGTCGGGGCGCATCTTAAGCCATAACAAACGATTGGCTTTGTCGACCGTGCAACGACGAAGAATTATATTCCGGTTGTGTATAGATTCACTTCCGCAGGTAAGTGCACTGTGGCAAAAGCCGTAAGTACAATCTTCGATAATGATATTGGTATTACTACCGTTGTTTGGATCTTGATCAGCCCAGGTACCTTTTCCACCTTTAAGAGCAATACCATCATCATTTGCAGAGATAAAGCAATTTTTAACTAAGAAATTGTTGCAGGCATCAATATCTATACCATCTGTACTAGGTGCTTTAACTGGAGTAGCCGGCGAGAATATATATAGATTAAGCATCTTTACGCTATTACACTTATAGAAATGTGTAGTCCAGAAAGGGGAATTAATAATGTGAATACCTGAAATCTGCACGTCGTTGCTATTTGATACGTAAAGTAGCCGAGGACGTAGTTCGTCCATATTGGTACATTTATTGTTTACAGCACGGCGTTTCCAGAAAGATTTCCAGTAACGCATACCGTTTCCGTTAAGAGTACCTTCACCCGAAATGGTGAATCCATTAACGTGATCTGCATTTACCAAAGCAGGGAAATATTGCAGTGTTTGCCCTTCCATACGTGTTTCAACAATAGGGAAGTTGCTTATATCGTCACTACCTTTCAATACAGCATCCTTTTCTAAATACAGATGTGTTTTAGGTTTGAAAAAGAGAGAACTGCTTAAATAAGTTCCTTGAGGAATAACTATCACACCGCCTCCTTCTTGTGTAGCCTTGTCGATAACAGCTTGTATCTTTGCTGTTTGCAGAATAGTGCTGTCATTAACAACTCCGTAATCGGTAATCCGGTATGCTTTTCCCAGGTTCTTGATATTAACAACTTCGTTTTTTCTGAACCAATCAGAAATAGGTGTTCCATCCGGGAATTTTTCTTGTGCAAATACTTGTACGCTAATGAATGCAGTTAATAACAATATTGTTAATCTGATGCTTCTTTTGTTCATTTGGTTTCTTTTTGAAATGTTTGTATTTGAAACAAAGGTACCTTGTTTTTTAATTATGTGCAAATGTAGCTAGACTAAAAGGCGACAGTAAAAAGAATTACTTCATAAAAACTCTTCTTACAGTATAAAAAATGGCATAAAAACAGGTTTTAGTTATCTTTTTTGACTTCACAGCATGTACTTAAGTAAAGGTATATTCAACCTAATATCCTTTTTTTTTGTTATATCTACATATTGTATTCCTTAAAATCGAAACTTATGGCACAATACAAAAAAGTGTGTTTTTTCTGCCTCAGCCTTCTGGTTGTTTGTCCGGGTATATCAATGGCACAGAAACCTAATGCTCCTCTTATTGATTCATTGATTACTGTGGGGTATGCTACTGGAAAACTAAGGAATGTTTCGGGTTCTGTAGAGAAAATTACAGAAATACAGATGAATAGGGAACAAATAACAACCCCTCTGGATGCTATACGTGGACGAGTTCCTGGATTAACTATTCAGCGCGGAACAAATAGCCCGGCAGCTCTGGACGCTGTACGTTTACGTGGTACTACCTCGTTAAGCAGTGGCAACGATCCGCTGATTATTGTAGATGGCGTTTTTGGTGATTTAAGTATGCTTGCTTCTATTTATCCTACTGATATAGAAAGTTTTACTATATTGAAAGATGCCTCCGAAACAGCACAGTACGGTTCGCGCGGTGCCTCAGGAGTAATAGAAGTAACGACGAAGAAAGGTATTAGTGACAAAACAAGAGTGAGCTATAATAGCAGTTTTGGCATTGCCTCTGTTTATAAGAATCTGAAAATGCTTTCTGCCGATGAATTCCGGAATGTGGCGCTTGATCGAAACATTCCTATTCTGGATAAAGGTTACAGTACTGATTTTGAGAAAGAAATAGAGCAAACCGGACTGCAGCAAAATCATAACGTTGCTTTCTATGGAGGAACTCAGGCTTCCAGCTATCGCGTATCTGTGGGACTTATGAATCGTCAGGGGGTGATCTTGAATGAAGATATGAAGATTCTGACTTCCAATATGAACATGACGCAGGAAATCTTCGACGGTTTTGTGAAATGCGATTTGGGAATGTTTGGTTCTGTTCAGAAGAATCGGAATCTGTTCGATTATCAAAAAACATTCTATTCGGCAGCTACTTTCAATCCAACTTTCCCCAATCATAAGAATCCGGAAACAGACTCCTGGGACATGATCACGAATGCCAGCCAGATTACTAACCCGTTGGCCTGGATGGAGGTGAAAGATAATGATGCAATTTCGCATATTAGTGCTCATGCCCGCCTGACGTTCCGCCTGTCCGACAACTGGAAACTGGCAATGTTTGGCGCATACACCAATAATATTGTGGAGAATTCACAATATCTTCCCACCTCTGTTTGGGCACATGGACAGGCTTATAAAGGTATACGGAAGATGGAATCATTGCTCGGTAACATGATGCTGACCTACAAAAGGAGCTGGAAGAAAAATTTCTTTGATGTGTTGGCACTGGCTGAATTGCAGAAAGAAACATACACCGGTTTCTATACCACAGTGACGAATTTCAGCACGGATAAATTGGGGTACGACAACTTGCAGGCAGGAGCAATCCGTTTGTGGGAAGGAACAAATTCCTATTATGAAGAACCTCGGCTGGCTTCATTTTTGGGACGTTTTAATTATACATTTGCTGACTGTTATATCTTTACTGTCAATACCCGTGCGGATGCCTCTTCCAAGTTTGGACGCAATCACAAATGGGGATTCTTTCCTTCTTTTTCAGCTGCCTGGGTGGTGAGTGAAGAAAAGTTTATGAAGCATCTGTCGATAGTGAATAACTTAAAGTTCCGTATTGGATACGGTTTGGCAGGAAATCAGAGTGGAATTGATTCGTACACAACGCTAAACCTGGTAAAACCAAATGGAGTTATTCCGGTGGGTTCTTCTTCACAGGCATCATTGGGTGTTATACGGAATACGAATCCAGACCTGAAATGGGAGACGAAATTAACTTTCAATATGGGAATTGACGTTGCTTTGTTTGATAACCGTTTGTTGTTTACTTCCAATTATTATACATCGAAGACGAAGGATATGCTTTATCTTTATAATGTGAGTGTACCTCCCTTTACATACAATACATTATTGGCAAATATTGGTTCAATACGGAATAGCGGTATGGAAATTGCAATTGGAATAACACCTTTGAAAGCCAAAGATATAGAACTGAATATCAATGCCAATATTACTTTCCAGCAAAACAAATTGTTATCATTGAGTGGTTATTACAATGGAGAATCCATTTCCGGCCCCAAGTATAAGAGTCTGGCAAGCCTTAACGGTGCCGGATTTCATGGAGGATATAATAACATTGTATATCAGGTGGTGGGACAACCGTTGGGAGTGTTCTACTTACCACATTCCAAAGGGCTAATGACCGGCTCCAACGGTGGATCAGTATATGATATTGCAGACCTGAACGGAGGAGGTGTCAGTCTGGAAGACGGAGAAGATCGTTATGTAGCAGGGCAAGCGGTACCCAAAGCTTTGCTGGGATCTAACATAAGTTTACGTTACAAGCGCTGGGACATCTCGATACAGATCAACGGAGCTTTTGGACACAAAATCTATAACGGCACATCACTGACTTATATGAATATGAATATTTTCCCCGATTATAACGTTATGAAAGAAGCTCCGCAACGCAACATCAAAGATCAGACAGCTACAGATTACTGGCTGGAACGGGGCGACTATGTTAATTTCGATTATCTAACGGTTGGGTGGAATGTACCGATACAAAGAGTAAAGAAGTATATCCAGTCGCTCCGTTTAGCATTTACCGTCAATAACCTAGCTACGATTACCGGATATTCGGGACTTACGCCCATGATTAACAGTTCAACAGTAAATAATACGCTTGGCCTGGACGACAAGCGTGGATATCCGCTGGCACGAACTTATACGTTGGGATTGAATATTAATTTTTAATGGAGGACATTCAAATGAAACGCCAGTATATTTATGTTTTCTCATGTGCTGTTTTGATAATGCTATCTGCTGCGTGCAACAAATTTCTGGAAGAGACCCCACGCGATAAACTGCCTGAAGAGGAAGCTTACAAAACGCTTTCTGATGTCTATCTCAATGCTGTAGCCTCGTTGTACACATATATAGGTGGATATAGCGACAGTCAGGGATTGCAGGGCACAGGGCGAGGTGTATATGACCTGAATACATTCACTACAGATGAGGCTATTATGCCCACTCGAGGCGGCGACTGGTATGACGGTGGTTTCTGGCAAGGGTTGTTCCTGCATAAATGGGGAACCGACAATGATGCTATTCAGGCTACATGGGAGTATCTTTATAAAGTGGTGAATCTTTGTAATAAATCTTTAGAGGAAATTGACCGTTTTGCAGAGACACATTTAGATGCTGAACTGCCGGCTTACAGGGCAGAAGTACGTGCCATACGTGCTATGTATTACTATTATCTGATGGATTTGTTTGGAAGAGTTCCGCTGGTGCTTTCCTCTTCAACACAAATGAAAGATATAATTCAGAAAGAACGGAAAGAAGTTTTCGATTTTGTAGTTAAAGAATTGCAGGCAGCCGCTCCTATATTAGCAGCAACACGAAGCAACCAGCCCGGAGATTATTACGGACGACTGACTCGTCCGGTTATCTATTTTCTGCTTGCAAAACTTACTTTAAATGCAGAAATCTATACTGATAATAACTGGACTGACGGTATACGCCAGGATGGGAAATCGATTTACTTTGAGGTGGACGGTAAACAATTGAATGCGTGGCAAGCAACAGCAGCCTATTGCGATATGATCACTGCAGTGGGGTACCAACTGGAACCACAGTACGAGCGCAACTTTGCTGTATTTAATGAGTCCTCTAATGAGAATATATTTACTATTCCAATGAATAAAACAATGTATACTAATCAAATGCAGTATCTTTTCCGTTCCCGTCATTACAATCATGGAAAGGCCTATGGGCTGGGAGGTGAAAACGGATCGAGTGCCACTATAGAGGCACTCAATACGTTTGGTTATGGTACAAACGAGGTGGATTCTCGTTTTGATAAGTGCTATTTTGCAGGAATTGTGTATGATCTGAAAGGAAACGTTGTAAAGTTGGATAACGGGACTGTATTGGAGTATTTCCCCTGGAAAGTACTTCTGGACGTTTCAAATACTATTTACGAGAAAACGGCGGGTGCGCGTATGAAGAAGTATGAAGTGGATGTTACGGCTACGAAAGACGGTAAATTGATGGAGAATGACATTGTTTTGTTTCGCTATGCGGATGTGTTGCTGATGAAGAGCGAAGCCAAAGTTCGTAACGGTGAAAACGGAGATACAGAACTAAATGCGGTTCGTGGCCGCGTTGGTGCACCTGCCCGTAAAGCAACTTTAGAGAATCTGCTAGCCGAAAGACAACTGGAATTAGCTTGGGAGGGCTGGAGGCGGCAGGACTTGATACGCTTCGGACAGTTTACACGTGCATATAGTAGTCGTCCGCAACTTTCTAACGAACAAAACGGATATACTACTGTATTCCCTATTCCTGAGAAAATAATAGGGATGAATCCGTTATTGATTCAGAATGCCGGGTATTGAAAGAAAATGCTCAATCCTAAAAATTCTATCAAAAAAAATGTCTGGTCATTTCTGTCAAACAGACTTGACACTTTGGATAAAGTCTCAAGTCTGTTTTTTATATGATAAGATAAAAAGTGATAGGAGTGTAGGCAGTGATAGCTATTTTGAAGACTATATAGGGGTAGGGGCATCCTTATAGAGTGCCCCATTACTATATAAAGTTCAAAATATGTATTTTTCCTATCACTCCTATCACTAAATCGTTGAATAGGAGATCACATTTTTCTGTAATATTCAAAAAAAAGTTTCAACCCTCACTTCCTCACTATTTTGCTTAACAGGTTAAATAATAAGTAGTTACAAAGTGATGGATTGATTTTTACCATCACAAAACCATCACAAAAAGGTCTGTGCCCTCACTTTTTTAAGCACAATCTGCAAATTTCAGGCTTATTTGTCTTGAGCAACAAAATCAGACTGAGTTTGATTCTTTTTGAATAAAAATAGCTCGAAAAAGTGATGGATAACCCCAAAAAGTGAGGGTTTTGTGAGAGTTATAAACGCTACCATCACTAAGTAATATGCTATATTTAAATGCATTAGAATAAAAAGTGATGGAGTGAGGGATGATTTCTGTTTTTCTTTAAGATCGTGCAAAAATAGGATGTAAAAACATCCCGCCGGCTTTTTTTGAAACTCAACCGGATGTTGAACAAACTCCCGCCTGGTTTTCAAAAAAGCCGGCGGGAGTTTGAGTCGCTATTCGCCAATGGATTCAATTTATTGGAGAATGGATTTTATTTATTCATCAATAATTAAGTCCGATATCTACTTAATATCTCATACTTTATAATGAAGATGTAACAGAAAGAAAAGTATTTGCGACATTAAAATACGCTCTTTGATAGAGGTATTATGAGAAAACACATTCTGGCAGGACTAAGAACTTTTATTTTTTTGCTATGCTTATCTTTTTATGCAAACTCATTGGCGCAGACAAAGATTTCTGCTAATACGGCAATGCATATCAATAGACAACGTATACCCATCAACGAAGGCTGGAGATTTTTATAATATAAATATGCTAAATGGTGTGATAAGTTTCAGAACTTAAAACATATACGCAAAGCCTACAGCAATATTCTCACCGCTTAAATTGAAGCCGAAAGCTTTTCCTGCCTGAGGATAATTTTTCTTATAGCCCAGAAAACCTATTTTAGAGATGAACTTAAATCTTTCAGCTACTTTAATAGCTACGCCAGGTTTTAAACCAGCTTCAAATCCGGTTCTTGTTTCTGACTCATTCCCGATTTCCGATTTTACTTTAGATAAGCCTACTCCGCCATCAATAAACAGACTGATAATTTCTTTATCAAAATAGGTATAACGTGCGTAAGGAGCAAATGTAAATACTTTATCTGTAGAGACAATTCCATCGTTTTCTCTTTCCTGACCATAGCTTACCGATGCTCCAATTCCCCATTTCTCAGTCAGCTCATAAGTAAGTTCAGGAGCTACTTCAAAGGATGTGGTGTTTTTGTCTGTGTTGCGCCAGAAGTTCGCGGTTCCGGCAATTTCAAACTTTTGAGCATAAGAGGTGAGACTTGTTACAGCCAGTGCAAAGAATAGAATAAATTTTTTCATTATTAATATGAATTTTGTTAATGAGTCTGCATAAAAGCAGAAATCCCCGTAGCCATCAGACTACGGGGATTTTAATATAGTTGATTAGCTTAAATTACTTAGTCAAAGCTTGAGAAACAACAACTGCAACAGCAACAGTAGCACCTACCATTGGGTTGTTACCAATTCCTAAGAATCCCATCATTTCTACGTGAGCAGGAACTGATGAAGAACCAGCGAACTGAGCGTCAGAGTGCATACGTCCCATTGTGTCTGTCATACCATAAGAAGCAGGACCAGCAGCCATGTTATCTGGGTGAAGAGTACGACCTGTACCACCACCTGATGCAACAGAGAAATAGCTCTTACCTTGTTCGATACATTCTTTTTTGTATGTACCTGCAACTGGGTGTTGGAAACGAGTTGGGTTTGTAGAGTTACCTGTAATAGATACGTCAACTCCTTCTTTGTGCATGATAGCTACACCTTCACGAACATCATCTGCACCGTAGCATTTAACTGCTGCGCGAGGACCGTTTGAGTATGCTTTTTCCATAACAACTTTCAATTCGCTTGTATAGTAATCGAATTCAGTTTGAACGTAAGTAAATCCGTTGATACGTGAAATGATCTGAGCAGCATCTTTTCCAAGACCGTTCAAGATAACACGAAGACGTTCTTTACGTACTTTGTTTGCCATTTCTGCAATTTTGATTGCACCTTCAGCAGCTGCGAATGATTCGTGTCCTGCAAGGAATGCGAAACATTTAGTTTCGTTACGAAGCAAACGTGCAGCAAGGTTACCATGACCGATACCAACCTTACGGTCTTCGGCTACTGAACCTGGGATACAGAATGATTGCAGACCGATACCGATAGCTTCGGCAGCGTCAGCTGCATTTGAACAACCTTTTTTGATAGCGATAGCTGCACCTACTACGTAAGCCCATTTAGCGTTTTCAAAACAGATTGGCTGTGTTTCTTCACACATTTTATATGGATCGATACCAGCTGCGTCGCAGATAGCTTTTGCTTCTTCGATGTCTTTGATACCGTTAGCGTTTAGCGTTGCATTGATCTTGTCGATACGACGTTCATAACTTTCAAATAATGCCATATTGTATTTCCTCCTTTATTTATGCGTGACGTGGATCAATGAATTTAACTGCACCAGCTTCTTTTGTGAAGCGTCCGTATGTACCGGTTACTTTCTTCAAAGCTTCATTAGCATCGGTTCCTTTCTTAATCTCATCCATGAATTTGCCCATGTGAACGAATTCATAACCACAGATTTGATCGTCTTCATCCAAAGCCAGAGTTTTGATATAACCTTCAGCCAATTCAAGGTAACGAGGACCTTTAGCCAAAGTTCCGTAAAGAGTACCTACCTGACTACGAAGACCTTTACCTAAGTCTTCAAGACCTGCACCGATAATCAAACCGCCTTCTGAGAAAGCAGACTGTGTACGTCCGTAAACAATCTGAAGGAATAGTTCACGCATTGCTGTGTTGATAGCGTCACATACAAGGTCAGTGTTCAATGCTTCAAGAATTGTTTTTCCTGGAAGGATTTCTGCTGCCATAGCTGCAGAGTGAGTCATACCAGAACAACCGATTGTTTCAATCAATGCTTCCTGAATAACACCTTGTTTAACGTTAAGAGTCAGTTTACATGCACCTTGTTGTGGAGCACACCAACCAATACCGTGTGTTAAACCTGAGATGTCTACAATTTCTTTTGATTTTACCCATTTTCCTTCTTCTGGTATGGGAGCTGGTCCGTGATTAGGACCTTTTTGTACAACACACATGTGTTCTACTTCTTGTGAATAAGTCATATTAGCTCTTTTTTACGTATTAAATAAAAAAACTCGTAACCTCGATTTTTTCAAATCGAACGCAAAGTTAGTTCTTTTATTCTTTTTTGCAATGCATCGTTAATTACTTTTTAAAGAAATAAATTAAATAGTTTATTTTTCTTTTCTTTTGTAAAGTCAATATTGCATTTGAGTAGCTTTAAAGCAAATATTAAGAAGGGAGTGGGAAAGCTATAATACTATTTTAAAGATGGTTGTTGCTTTTGGTTGGGTAATCTTTAAAGTGGAAGATTGGTTGATTTTGACTTCCACACTATTATCTGCAGTGTGGAAATTTTGTAACAAAAACCCGATAAGGGTATATGATTCTATTTGAGCGTTTTCTTCAAGATCTTTGATAATATTTTTGCCGTTACAATTATATACGCAAACAGAAGATTTCTTTTTGTGCTTTAAATGTGTAATATATCGATGAAAAATATATTTTAATCTATTTTCTTGGAGAATTTGCCCAATAATATCTATCTTTGACAGCTCTTATAAAATTCAAATAAATGGCCACAACAATACAAATTTCGGATAGTGCTTTAAAAGAAGCTGCATCTCTTGGAATGGATGAGTTTCTTAACGTATTTACCAATAAATATCTGGAGATAATAGGCGGAGATCTGAATGCAGACAAAATGAACCTGCTTAATGGATTTCAGCATTCTGTGCTGGCCTATCATTTCTTTCGTGAAGAGGTGATGGAAGGTGGTTTTGTGCAACTTATCCAAAATGGGTATGGTGGGTATGTTTTTGATAATCCTTTTGCTAAATCCATGAGGATGTTTGGAGCCGAAGAGTTTGCCAAACTTATTTATAAGGCAAAGAAAATATATGATGCCCATAAGGAAGATCTGGAAAAGGAAAGAAGTGAAGATGATTTTATGGCAATGTATGAGCAATATGAAGAATTTGATGATCTGGAGGAAGAATTCCTGAATTCAGAGGAAGAGGTTTCTTCTATTATTGCCGAATACATTGATGAACATTTGGAGGAATTTGCAAATATTGTATGATACTATGCAGTAATGTACGAAATGCTGCGTTTTTTCTGATATATTATATTTTGTACATTCAAACTTAATAAACACGAAAAAATGAAAAAGATTCAATTTGTTGCTTTATGCCTGACCTTAGTAATGGCACCTTTCTTGTCTTCATGTCTTAATAGTACATCGAATGATACTACTCAAACAAGTTATGGTTTTGCGAGGGTAGTAAGTTACATGGGTTCATATTGGCTTATTAATGATAGTGGAGAAAAACTTGTTCCAACTTCAGCATCTCTTGCAAGTATCGTTAGTAATGGATTAGACCTGAGTAAAATAGACAGGGCTTATATCGGATATCAGCTTCTCGATGAAAGTCAGGTAACTTCACAGGCATCTTTACCAGCTAGTTCACGAGCATATGATGTGGCTTTGGAATACGTCGCTAACATTGATCATCCAGTGGCAACTGTGGTTAAAGGGACTGCAAATGATACGATAAAATCTGATCCAATTTACAGTCTTAGCCCATGGACTACTGATGTTAATATACTTCTTTCAAATGGCTATTTAACCTTTGCTCCGAATTATTATCTATATAACCGTAAACATTATTTTACTCTTTTCAATTATTCGGATGAAAGCTTTAAGGCTGCAGGAGATGCTGCTGCGCCAGATACTCTGAATTTACACTTAAGTCATAATATAAATTCGGACGCAATTACAAGTGGGTATCTTTCTAGTGCTTGGGCAAGTCAATACCCATCAGTGTTTTTTATGTCATTTAATATTAATAATATTCTGGCAGGTCTTTCTACAACAAAAAGTAATATTATTATCAATGTGAATATTAAAGAAAATCAAGGTACTAGTACTGTTTCTAATAAAGTATATTCTACAAAATATGAATTTTAATAATTATAAAATATAGATTTGAATTACAAGAATTTATTTAAAAAAGTAATTTTATTAATTTCCTCTCCTGCCAAGGCATGGGAGGAAATTAGTTTAGAAGAGGATAAGCGAAAGGGGTTGGCTACTTTTGTTTATCCTATGATTGGTTTATGTGGGATGGCTGTCTTTGCTAGTGTATTTATTTATAACTTTGCGAGCGAAGACCTAAACACGAACCAGCTTTTACAATTAGCCATGACCAGATGCTGCGGCGTTTTTATTGCTTTCTTTGCCGGATATTTCCTTGCTGCAAAGATTATAAGTAAAATGGCACGTAGTATGTTTCGCGTTGATTGTGATATGCCTAAGGCTGAGCAGCTGGTGGGATATGCAATGGTTGTTCCTTTTGTCTTGCAAATTATTGTGGAATTGATTCCACCTTTCTATATCCTCAAGTTGATTTTTCAGTTTTATATTATCTTCTTGATTTGGGAAGGGGCAAGAATCCTTTTGAAGATGAATGAAAACAAAAGTACCTGGTTTTCCATTTTTTCTTCTATAGTGATTGTTTTTTGTCCATTCATAATTGAACTCGTTTTTAACAAACTGACAAAAATCCTAAACTAAACCCATGAAACAAGCTCCTGTAAATATAAAAAATAAGCGTGCCACTTTTGATTATGAAATTGTGGATACCTTTACTGCCGGTATTGTGCTGACTGGTACGGAAATAAAATCCATTCGTTTGGGTAAAGCCAGTTTGGTTGATACCTTTTGCTTTTTTGCCCGACAGGAACTGTGGGTGAAAAATATGCATATTTCCGAATATTTTTATGGTTCCTATAATAACCATGTTGCCCGTCGTGATCGTAAATTACTGCTTAACGGAAAGGAGCTGAAGAAGCTGGAAAGGGCAACTAAAGAAACCGGTGTTACCATTATACCAATTCGTATGTTTATCAATGAAAAAGGATTGGCAAAGGTTGTCATAGCTTTGGCCAAAGGTAAAAAACAATATGATAAACGACAGTCTCTAAGAGAAAAGGATGATAAACGTGACATGGATAGAATGTTTAAAAAATAACAAAGAAAGACTTTTCTGAACATTTTATAAACAAGTTGCATTCAAGTGCTGTTTAAATAATACTTAATACAGCTTTTAAAATAGAATTTTTATAATGAAACCAACCATTCAACAGTTAGTTTCCGAGCGCATCCTTATATTGGATGGAGCTATGGGTACCATGATTCAAAAGTATAATCTGAGAGAAGAGGATTTTCGTAACGAACGTTTTGCGCACATCCCCGGTCAGATGAAAGGAAATAATGATTTGCTTTGTCTCACACGCCCTGATGTAATTCGTGATATTCACAGAAAGTATCTTGAAGCCGGAGCCGACATCATTGAGACAAATACATTTAGTTCCACTACAGTTTCTATGGCAGATTACCATGTGCAGGAATATGTGCGTGAAATGAATCTTGCTGCTGTGAAGATTGCCCGTGAAGTGGCGGATGAATTTACCCGTATGAATCCCGATAAACCTCGGTTTGTGGCTGGTTCTGTTGGTCCTACAAATAAAACATGTTCCATGTCTCCGGATGTGAATAATCCAGCTTTCCGTGCCTTATCTTATGATGATTTGGCTGCATCTTATCAGGAACAAATGGAAGCTTTGATTGAAGGAGGAGTGGATGCCATTCTTATCGAGACCATTTTTGATACATTGAATGCAAAGGCTGCTATCTATGCGGCTGAGAGTGCAATGGAGGTAAAAGGTGTAAAATTACCAATTATGCTTTCCGTTACTGTTGCCGATATAAGTGGACGTACGCTTTCCGGTCAGACTTTGGATGCCTTTCTGGCTTCTGTGCAACATGCCCCGATTTTCTCGGTTGGACTAAATTGTTCATTCGGAGCTAAGCAGCTTAAACCATTTCTGGAAGGTTTAGCGGCTCGTGCACCCTACTATATAAGTGCTTATCCTAATGCTGGTCTTCCAAATAGTTTGGGTAAGTATGATCAGACTCCTGCCGAGATGGCTGTGCAGGTTAGAGAATACATTGAAGAAGGATTAATCAATATTATAGGTGGCTGTTGTGGAACTACCAATGAATATATTGCTGAATATACTGCTTTGATTCAGGGAAAGGCACCTCATAAACCGGTACCGAGTCCTGATTGTATGTGGCTTTCCGGATTGGAATTATTGGAAGTAAAGCCTGAAATAAACTTCGTGAATGTAGGTGAAAGATGCAATGTGGCTGGTTCACGTAAGTTCCTTCGTCTTATTCAGGAAAAGAAATACGATGAAGCGCTTTCCATTGCCCGCGGACAAGTGGAAGATGGTGCTTTGATTATTGATGTGAACATGGACGAAGGTTTGCTGGAGGCAGAAGAGGAAATGACTATATTCCTGAATCTGATTGCTTCCGAACCAGAAATAGCCCGTGTGCCTGTGATGATTGATTCCTCTAAATGGGAAGTAATTGTTGCCGGTTTGAAATGTCTGCAAGGGAAATCTATTGTAAACTCAATCTCGCTGAAAGAAGGTGAGGAGACATTTCTGGAACATGCACGTACCATAAAGAAGTATGGAGCTGCAGTTGTGGTTATGGCATTCGATGAGAAAGGACAAGCAGATACTTCTGCCCGTAAAATTGAAGTGTGTGAACGTGCTTATCGGTTGTTGGTAGATAAGGTACAGTTCAATCCTCATGACATTATCTTCGACCCTAATGTATTGGCTATTGCCACCGGAATGGAAGAACATAACAATTATGCGGTTGACTTCATTGATGCTACTGCGTGGATAAAGAAAAATCTTCCGGGTGCACACATTAGTGGTGGTATCAGTAATCTTTCTTTCTCTTTCAGAGGAAATAATTATATTCGTGAGGCTATGCATGCTGTATTCCTTTATCATGCCATTCAGCAAGGCATGGATATGGGAATTGTAAATCCAGCAACAGCAGTTATGTACAGTGATATTGATCCCGATCTGCTCGTTAAGATAGAAGATGTGGTGCTCAACCGTCGCTCGGATGCTGCAGAGATATTGATTGAAGTAGCCGAAAGTCTGAAAGATTCTGCTAAGGATAATAATCAGGCGGCAGTAAAACACGATGCATGGAGAGACGAAAATGTAAACGAACGTCTAAAATATGCTCTGATGAAAGGTATTGGCGATTTTCTTGAAGAAGACCTTGCCGAAGTTATCCCTCTTTACAGTAAAGCGGTTGATATTATAGAAGGACCTTTGATGGATGGAATGAATACCGTAGGCGAGCTTTTTGGAGCCGGAAAGATGTTTCTGCCTCAGGTAGTGAAGACTGCTCGTACCATGAAGAAAGCCGTAGCAATACTTCAGCCGTTGATTGAAGCGGAAAAGACAGAAGGTTCTACTACTGCAGGTAAAATGCTTATTGCCACAGTAAAGGGTGATGTTCATGATATAGGAAAGAATATTGTTTCTGTAGTGATGGCTTGTAATAATTACGAAGTTATTGACTTAGGAGTAATGGTTCCTGCCGAAACAATAGTGCAGCGCGCCATTGAGGAAAAGGTGGACTTTATAGGACTCAGTGGATTAATCACTCCTTCATTGGAAGAGATGGTGCATGTGGCTGTTGAACTTCAAAAGGCTGGACTTAATATTCCTTTGATGATAGGTGGGGCTACAACATCCAAACTACATACAGCCTTGAAGATAGCGCCGGTTTATAGTGGCATCGTTGCTCACATGAAAGATGCTGCCCAGAATGCTTCATTGGCTTCTCGTCTACAGAATCCGGTTGCTAAAGAAAAATTGGCTGATGATTTGAATAAAGAGTATGAAATCCTCCGTCAGAAAAATGCTGAGAAGAAAGTTGATACTGTTTCAATAGAGGAGGCACAAAAAAATAAACTGAAATTATTTTAATATTATAAGTTAACTAGCTATGGATACATTTTATTATTCTTCTCCGGTAGGTATTCTTGAGATAAAATCTACAGAGAATCAGATAACTCAGTTATTGTTTAAGGATTCAGCAGGGGTTTCTTCTGAAAATCTCTCTGATGTCATGAAAGAATGTATTCATCAGCTTGATGACTATTTTGCTGGTCAAAGACATGACTTCTCTTTGCCTTTGTCTCCTGAAGGTACACTTTTTCAGAAGTCTGTGTGGAAAGCTCTGCAAACAATTCCTTACGGGCAGACTATCAGTTACAAGCAGTTGGCGGAAAGAGTGGAAAATCCTAAAGCTTGTCGTGCTGTTGGTACAGCCAACGGACGAAATCCTATTGCAATTATTATTCCCTGTCATCGTGTGATTGCTGCCGATGGTTCTTTGGGCGGCTATGCCGGTGGGTTGGATACAAAAACTACATTGCTCAGATTAGAAGGTATAAACCGGTTCTGATATTTTGCATTATAACTATACAAAAAAGGGATATTCCATCATGGATTATCCCTTTTTTGCAATAATAAACTGTATAGATTACCTTTAATACTTGAAGTCTTGCAGCTTTTTAGAAAGGATTAGTATATACTAACTCGTTGATTAATACACCTTGCTCACTTAAATCATTCAGTAGCTGAATTTATTTGTGAATTATTTTACTACATTTATGGCATATAATTTGTTTTAATGATTAATTATATTTAATATTGTCGCCTGTTTATGTGTATTTATGTTTACTTATTTTTATATTTTGATTTTTAATTACTATTAATTATCAATGTTATGCATAATTATATATGAATAAATTATTTATAATATTTAGTTGTTAATTAAGAAATTAAAAACTAACACTATGATTAAAAGTATTTTTGCATTTTTAAGTACATTTGTAATGGGGATGGCAATATGTGTTCAAGCACAAAACTATGACGATTATAATCTGAAAGGTTATAAAACGCCTGATATAAAACGTACTTCTCTTGATTTTACATTTAACTCGGATGGTAGTTTTGTCACTAACTCTGGTTCCTATAATAATACATCTCAACTAGAAGGTCTCATAAACACAAAATTTAACAGATATATAAATACCCGCAGTTTTATTGGAGAGCAACAAATAGGTGTTGAATTATCTGGATCTAATTTAAAACTAGGAGGAGATACTTCTAAAATAAAAAGAAGGCAACTATCATTTGTTACATCATATAAAAATTCTTCTCGTTTTTATATAACTGATAAATGGTTTTGGAATACTGGCGGGAATATTAATTTTGATTATAATAATTCAAAAACGACTAATAACCCGGCTTTTAATGAGTTGATTTTTAATATATCTCCTGTTATTGGTTTAGGAAGAGGACGTATAGAGCAGGTACAGGATGCACGACAGGCTGTTTACATATTAGACGAACTTTCTAAAAAAGGTATAATTACAACAAAACTTTCCGAAGAAGAAATAAATAGTTTTTCTCAGGTAATATCTGCAGTTAAAAACAAACGTTTTCTTGATAGCCGTCTTCATTTAATTGATGAGATCACAAATGTTGATTCATTTCTTGTTAATAATAACTATCTAAAGAAATCGGGAGCAAGTTACTTCACTACTCTTTATGATTACTGGATGTATGGCGATTTATTTTCAAGAGGTTCAGGCTTTGAAGTTAGCGGACAGATTAACCCTTCGTATCTTTATCATAAGACGTATTCTAAAGGATTCAGGAATAATCAGACTGGAATTACTGCGTCCTTATTGGCTAATTATGAAGATCCTATTAATCTCTACTGGCAACAGTCAGCAAATGCATCGATTATTGTAAACTATCATCATTCTGCTACAAAAATATATGAGGATACCAATGAAATCGACAGCAATGCTAATTCAACCATTTTTTCAGGAGGTTATTCTTTAGGGTATTATCCTAATTCACGAACTAATTTGAACATAGGTATATCTGAACGGTTAGCATTTCTCGATGTGCATTCTTATGGAATAAATCATAGTTCTGTTACTAGTTTAGATTTGTCAGCTTATTATTATATTTCTCCACAATTGCGATTTTCAGGTAATATAAACCTTATGTATAATGACAATAGTTATAATAATTATAATGACTATTATACGGTAGGTCGTAAATGGAATGGAAACTATTCAATGACATTGACTTACTCTTTATTTTGATATGAAATAAGGGTCTCAGGCATTCTCCAATAAATAAAATCCATAGGCCAATGGTTGTCCAACTATTGGCCTATGGATTTTATTTATTGGAGATAAGATAGAAACCGAACAGAATTATCAGAATGGATATAAAAAGGACTGGTCAGAGTTTGTTTGCAGAAGAAAACAGACTTCTGTTCTATGATTATTAGTGCTTGATTTTCTTTTTGTACACCTTGTAGCGGTCATTAATATCCCGAACAAAATTATAGGTCTCTATTCCACGGAAATAACCGTTCTTACAGACCGGATCTGTGAAATATTCTTCGTTGCTTTCAAGAAGAATATAATCTTCCACATTGTCATACCACACAAGTTTGTTTTTGCCAAACTTTTCTGCCAGCGCCATAGCATCATATATATGTGATTGTCCGGCATTATATGCAGCAAGGATAAAGTTTCTACGCTCTTTTTTATTGTGTATCATGCTAAAGCTCTTGTCGATGGATGCAATATACTTCACCGCAGCTTTTACGCTCTCTTCGGGAATATCCTCTTCTCCGGCAGCTATTCCCATTGCTCTTGCAGTAGCGGGCATAAGCTGCATCAGGCCTCTTGCTCCGGCCCATGAGACTGCTTTTGGGTTAAAGTTAGATTCGTTGTAGGCAAGTGAAGCAAGAAATCGCCAATCCCAGTCAATTTCTTTCGAGTACTTTTTGAATAGCTTATCATAATGTGAGATCTTTCCATCCTGGATAGATAGAATAGGGGAGTGAATAGTTGTTTTTAGTAACTCGAAATATCGTTTTGTACTGGCTGCGTAATCGGGAGATGTTTTGTTCTTCTTGTACCACTCATTGGCTGCTTTTGCAAGGAGTGGACAATCATTCCTTACTGCCCACGACGCCCGTTGGTCAAAGCTGACCGATAGTTTAATATCAATGTTGGGATAATAAGTTGCATTCAGTTTGGCAAGGTCGTTATCACATACTGTATACTGGATTTTTCCTTCTGATACCTGAGTAATCAGATTTTCCACTGTGATACTATCGCTTGTTACTTTGTGAATCTTTATTCCTCCTCCCAGTTCTTTGTCGAGGTTAACTAACCGATCATAATACTTTCCCGGTTTTACATAAACATCTTTCCCTATTAGTTCCGTAACATCTTTCAGTGGTTTTGTTTTTTCCTCATTATTCTGAACAACAACCTGATGAGTGATTACTTCCAGTCCGCAGTAAGTCAGACTGTCTTTCATCTTTTTTGTTATCGGCAAGCTATAGGCAATCATATCACCTTTACCGCTTTTTAGCTTTTTAACCAGTTCAGGTATGTTTTTGGCTACCTCTACCCGTAACTTCAAACCAATTGATTTAGCGAATTGTTCACTTAACTCATATTGAAAGCCCATATCCTGTCCGCGATAGTTAAAGTAAGAAGTAGAACTGTAAAGCGTAAGAACTACCAGCTCACCGCTGTCTTTTATCTGAGGAAGATCGTGAACATTCACATCCTTCTGGCTTGTATGTGCATTCTTGCAAGCCAGCAATGAGAAGAGTAGAAGACAGGTAAGAAGGTGTTTACGCATACATATTGATTTTCTATTTTTCCAGTCCGAGATTCTTTTCAATAAACATAGTTAAGATGTCAATAGCTACCTGGTTGTTTCCACCTTGTGGAATAATCAGGTCGGCATACCTTTTGGTCGGTTCTATGAATTGCTGATGCATAGGTTTTAATACGCGGGTATATCTCTCCATAACCATTTCGGCTGTACGCCCTCTTTCCACAATGTCCCGGTTTATTACACGGATTAGTCGTTCATCGGAATCAGCGTCCACAAAAACTTTCAGGTCCATCAGATCTCTTAATTTTTTATCACAAAGAGCAAGAATACCTTCTATCACAACAACATCACGTGGCTCAATGTGAATGGTTTCCGGTTGGCGGGTGCAGGTCAGATAGGAATAGGTAGGTTGTTCAATGCTTTTTCCTTTTTTTAGCTGCTGGATGTGTTTTGACAATAGGTCCCATTCGAAAGAATCGGGATGGTCAAAATTGATAAATTGTCTCTCTTCAACAGGAACATTACTGCTGTCTTTGTAATATGAATCCTGAGGCAGCAATACCACTTCGCCTTTAGGGAGACTATCAAATATTTTACGGACAACGGTTGTTTTGCCGGAACCAGTTCCGCCTGCTATGCCTATTATTAACATGGTTTAATATTGTTTTTAAAACAAATGACTTACTTTTGCTATAAATTCATTAGAATTGAATTTATATACAAAAATAGAACAAATTAATTAATAAAACAACGTATGGTACGACACATTGTATTGTTTCAGCTTAAAAAAACAGTTTCTGAGAGTGATAAACTAGTTGTAATGAATCAGTTTAAGGAAGCTATTGAAGCTTTGCCTAAAGACATTGATATAATTCGTAAGATTGAAGTGAGATTTAATATGAACCCAGCAGAAGTTTTTGATATTGCTTTGGTCAGTGAATTTGATTCACTGGAAGATGTGAACTTCTACGCAAAGCATCCATTGCATGTAGCAGCCGGAAAAATATTGGCTGAAGTAAAGGAAAACCGTGCATGTGTGGATTACGAATTTTGATTTCAAACTTAAATAATTAAAATGAAAAAAATACTTTTTCTATTCTGTATGCTGTTCTCTCTGGCAGGAACCATTCATGCTCAGATTGAAGATCCGGTAACCTTTAAAACGGAGCTTAAAACAATCAGTGATACAGAAGCGGAAATACGCTTTACCGGGTCTATTGACAAGGGATGGCATGTATATTCCGTGAATCTTCCCTCCGGAGGTCCCATATCTGCAACATTCAATGTTGAGAAGATGGAAGGAGTAAAACTTGCAGGTAAGTTGACACCTGTCAGCAAAGAAATCTCCAAGTTTGATAAAGTGTTTGAAATGAATCTTCGGTTTTTTGAGCACAGTGCTGTCTTTGTTCAGAAGATAAAAATTACTGGTACCACTTATAGCATAAAGGGTTATCTGGAATATGGCGCATGTAACGATGAAAGTTGTTTGCCACCCACACAAGTTCCTTTTAACTATAAGGGAAAAGGTAGTGCAAAAGCGGTTGCCGAGGCTGCTGTAGCTCCGAAAGAAGATGCCAAAACAGAAGCAACTGCAACACAGTCTGTAGATTCAGTGGCCGTTGTTCCAACAGATACGGTTGCAGTGAAAGATTCTGCTGCTGTAACAAACTATTGGAAACCAGTTGTCAGCGAGCTGAATAGCTTTGGTGGAACAGTAGATCACAAGAACTATTCCTGGATTTACATATTTGTTACCGGATTTCTTGGAGGTTTGCTTGCACTTTTCACTCCATGTGTATGGCCTATTATCCCTATGACGGTAAGCTTCTTCCTGAAACGTTCACAGAACAAAAAGAAAGGAATCAGAGATGCCTTCTTATACGGTGCTTCCATCATTGTGATTTATGTAGCTCTTGGGCTGGCCGTCACGCTTCTCTTCGGAGCAAGTGCACTCAATGCCTTGTCCACAAACGCAGTGTTTAATATCTTGTTTTTCCTCATGCTGGTTGTCTTTGCCGCTTCATTTTTTGGAGCATTTGAGATTACCCTGCCTTCATCCTGGAGTACGAAAGTAGATAGTAAAGCAGAGAGCACAGGCGGGCTACTTAGTATCTTCCTGATGGCATTTACACTCACACTTGTTTCCTTCTCGTGCACAGGTCCAATCATCGGATTCTTGCTGGTACAGGTTTCTACAACCGGAGGTATCATTGCTCCGGCTATTGGTATGCTTGGTTTTGCCATTGCTCTGGCTCTTCCTTTCACTCTTTTTGCATTGTTCCCTTCCTGGCTTAAGTCGATGCCTCGTTCAGGTGGTTGGATGAATCAGGTTAAAGTGGTACTAGGATTCCTTGAACTGGCTTTCGCTTTGAAGTTCTTCTCAGTGGCCGACCTTGCTTATGGCTGGAGATTGCTTGATCGTGAAACGTTTCTTGCCTTGTGGATTGTGATTTTTGCTCTGCTTGGCCTTTATCTATTGGGTAAAGTTCGCTTCCCGCATGACGATGACAAGTCTCATGTATCTGTTCCCGGATTCTTTATGGCACTCATCTCTCTGGCATTTGCCGTTTATATGGTTCCCGGTTTGTGGGGTGCTCCTTTGAAGGCAGTTAGTGCTTTTGCTCCTCCTATGAAGACTCAGGATTTCAATCTGTATACAAAAGAAGTACGTGCCAAATTTGATGATTACGATGCTGGAATGGAATATGCAAAACAGCAGAAGAAACCAGTAATGGTCGACTTTACCGGCTTTGGATGTGTGAATTGCCGGAAAATGGAGCTTGCAGTATGGATTGATCCTAAAGTAAGCAATATTATTGAGAATGATTATGTGCTGATCTCTTTGTATGTGGACGGTAAGAAACCTCTTCCAACACCGATGACTGTTACAGAAAATGGTACTGAAAGAATCCTGAAAACGGTTGGCGATAAATGGAGTTATCTGCAAAGAAGTAAGTTTGGTGCAAATGCGCAGCCCTTCTATGTGTTGCTCAATAATGAAGGGAAACCGCTTAACAAGTCTTACTCTTATAATGAAAATATAGACAAGTATGTGGAATTCCTGCAGAAAGGTTTGCAAAACTATAAAAAGTAAATAAAGCAAAGCATAAATAAGATGAAGAAGATTATTAATCCCTGGAATAAAAAAGAAGGCTATAACTGTTTTGGTTGTTGCAAGACTAATGAGAGCGGAGTAAAGATGGATTTCTATGAAGATGGTGACGAGGTAGTCAGCGTGTGGAAACCTCAACCCCAGTTTCAGGGATGGGTTAATACCCTCCATGGAGGCATTCAGGCAGTTTTGATGGACGAGATCTGTGCATGGGCTGTTCTTCGTAAACTTCAGACCACTGGTGTAACTACAAATATGCAAACACGGTACATGAAGTCCGTTAGCACAAACGATTCTTTTCTTACCTTACGGGCAAATATTCAGGAAGTTAAGCGCAATATTGTTGTTGTAGAGGGCCGATTGTACAATGAAGCCGGTGAACTTTGCACAAAATCAGTTTGCACCTACTTCACTTTCTCTAAGGAAAAGGTACGTGAAGAGATGCAGTTTCTAGGTTGCGATGTGGAAGAAGAAGAGGTAAATCCATTAAATTGTTAGTTATTAATATATTTTTGTGATAATTATTTGGAAATCTAAATAGATTGGTTTACTTTTGTCGTATCAAATTAAAAAAACAAAATGATTAATACAACTATACATCATCATCATTATCCTAACGAATAGATCGGTGGGCGTATAGATTATGTATATATGAAATAGAAAGGCTTGCCGTTATGGTGAGCCTTTTTTTTATCCCTTTATTGATTCAAATTTAAACAAAATAAGTTATGCTAAGAATTGCCGTACAATCCAAAGGCCGTTTGTTCGAAGAAACAATGGCTCTTTTTGAAGAATCAGACATTAAACTGAGTTCTTACAAGCGAACCCTTCTTGTTCAGTCTACTAACTTTCCTATTGAGGTATTGTTTCTTCGTGACGATGATATTCCTCAATCAGTAGCTACCGGCGTTGCCGATCTGGGTATTGTTGGTGAAAATGAATTTGTAGAGAAGAAAGAAGATGCTCAAATCATTAAAAGACTTGGTTTTAGCAAATGTCGTCTTTCTTTGGCTATTCCTAAAGATATCGATTATCAAGGACTTTCCTGGTTCAATGGAAAAAAAGTGGCAACTTCTTATCCGGTTATTTTGCAGGATTTCATGAAATCTAAGGGAGTAAAAACAGAAATTCATGTAATTACGGGTTCTGTGGAAGTAGCTCCGGGAATTGGATTGGCTGATGCAATATTTGATATCGTAAGCTCAGGCTCTACTTTGGTGAGCAACCGATTGAAAGAAGTGGAAGTGGTGATGAAATCAGAAGCTTTACTTATTGGCAATAAGGAAATGTCTGATGAAAATAAGGCAGTTCTTGAAGAACTGTTGTTCCGTATGGATGCCGTTAAAACAGCAGAAGACAAAAAATACGTACTGATGAATGTACCTGAAGATAAACTGAAAGAGATTACTGCAGTTCTTCCCGGAATGAGGAGTCCAACAGTGATGCCGCTTGCACAGGAAGGCTGGTGCTCTGTTCACGCCGTATTGGATGAAAAACGTTTCTGGGAAATTATTGGAAAGCTGAAAGCTCTTGGAGCCGAAGGCATTTTAGTATTGCCTATTGAAAAGATGATTCTTTAATAAGTCTATGAAAGTAATCAAATATCCCCAAAAAGAGGAGTGGAAGGAAATTCTGAAACGCCCCGCACTCAATACTGAAAGCTTGAACGATACGGTAAAGGGAATTCTGAGCCGTGTGAAAGCTGAGGGTGATAAAGCGGTGCTTGAATGTGAAGCCACTTTTGATAAAGTGCAGCTTAGCAGCTTAGCTGTTACTACGGAAGAGATCAAAGAAGCAGAAAGCCTGATTAGTGAAGAACTGAAAATAGCTATTCTGCTTGCTAAAGAAAATATAGAAACCTTTCACACAGCGCAACGCTTTACCGGAAAAAAGGTCGAGACTCGTCCGGGTGTGGTTTGCTGGCAAAAGGCCGTAGGCATTGAAAAGGTAGGATTGTATATTCCCGGAGGAACAGCTCCTTTGTTCTCTACCGTATTGATGCTGGCTACTCCTGCCCGTATAGCAGGATGCAAGGAGATTGTGCTTTGCACACCTCCCAACCGTGAAGGAAAAGTACACCCTGCTATCTTGTTTGCCGCCCAACAAGCCGGTGTAAATAAGATATTCAAAGCGGGTGGGGTACAGGCTATAGCTGCTATGGCTTACGGAACAGAATCTGTACCTAAGGTATATAAGATATTTGGTCCGGGAAATCAATATGTCACCGCAGCCAAGCAACTCGTTTCTTTGCGTGATGTAGCAATTGATATGCCGGCCGGCCCTTCTGAAGTGGAAGTTCTTGCCGATGCATCTGCTAATCCTGCTTTCGTAGCTGCCGACTTATTGTCTCAGGCAGAGCACGGAGTCGATAGTCAGGCTGTGTTGATTAGCACCTCTGCAGAACTGATTGAGAAGGTTCTTGTAGAAGTAGAGCAACAACTGGCTCGTCTTCCACGAAAAGAAATTGCTGCCAAGTCATTGGAGAATAGCAAGCTGATTTTGGTGAACGATATGGATGAGGCTATCACAATGACCAATGAATATGCTCCCGAACACCTCATTATTGAAACGGAGAGTTATATGGAAGTAGCCGAACAAATAGTTAATGCAGGTTCTGTGTTTCTCGGTTCTCTTACACCAGAGAGTGCTGGTGATTATGCTTCGGGTACTAATCATACTCTTCCTACCAATGGATATGCGAAAGCTTACAGTGGTGTGAGTCTGGATAGTTTTATCCGCAAAATTACATTCCAGGAGATTAACCGTCAGGGTATCGAAACCATCGGTCCGGCTATTGAAATAATGGCTGCCAATGAACAACTGGATGCTCATAAGAATGCTGTGACGGTAAGGCTTAACAGTTTAAAATAGTGAAACAATGAAAGCATTAAAAGAATTAACCCGTCCGAATATATGGGATTTAAAACCCTATTCATCGGCTCGTGATGAATACAAAGGTGTAGAAGCTTCAGTCTTTCTCGATGCAAATGAAAATCCGTATAACAATCCCTATAATCGCTATCCCGATCCGTTGCAGAGAGATTTGAAAGAGATGCTTGCTCCTATAAAGAAAGTAAAGCCAGAGAATATCTTCCTGGGAAATGGTAGTGATGAAGCAATAGACCTTGTATACCGTGCATTCTGTGAGCCGGATGTAGACAATGTGGTTGCTATTGATCCTACTTATGGCATGTATAAGGTTTGTGCGGATGTGAACAATGTAGATTATCGCAATGTGTTACTGAATGCTGATTACCAGTTCTCGGCAGATGATTTGCTGGCCTCTGCGGATGAACGAACCAAACTTATTTTTCTTTGTTCGCCAAACAATCCTACCGGAAACGATCTGTTGCGTTCGGAGATAGAAAAGATTATCACCACTTTTGATGGTCTGGTGATTCTGGATGAGGCTTATAATGATTTTTCAGACAGACCTTCTTTTCTTTCAGAGTTAGATAAATATCCCAATCTGATTGTTCTTCAAACATTCTCCAAAGCAATGGGATGTGCGGGTATCCGTCTGGGTATGGCATTCGCTTCAGCAGAAATTATTGATATTCTCAATAAGATTAAGTATCCGTATAATGTAAATCTGCTCACTCAGCAACAGGCAATGGAAATGTTGAAAAACTATTCTCAGGTTGAGGCTTGGGTAAAAACGTTGATTAAGGAACGTGCTTATCTGGAAAAAACCTTTGCAGCCCTTCCTTGCACGAAAAAGATTTATCCTTCGGATGCCAACTTCTTCCTGGCAAAAGTAACCGATGCCAAAGCAATTTATGACTATCTGGTAGCAAAAGGCATCATTGTCCGCAACCGTAGCTCCATTGCTCTTTGCAAGGACTGCCTGCGTGTAACGGTGGGAACCCGTGAGGAGAACGACCAGCTGATTGAAGCTTTGAAGCAATACAAATAAAGTGTAGAAATGAAGAAAGTATTATTTATAGATAGAGACGGAACATTGGTTATTGAACCACCCGTTGATTTTCAACTCGACTCTCTGGAAAAGCTGGAGTTTTATCCAAAGGTATTTAAGAATCTTGGTTTTATCCGCAGCAAGCTCGACTTTGAGTTTGTGATGGTAACCAATCAGGACGGGCTGGGTACAGATTCTTTTCCGGAAGAGACTTTTTGGCCTGCACATAATAAAATGCTGAAAGCTTTTGAAAATGAAGGAATCACTTTCGATGATTTCCTGATTGATCCAAGTATGCCGGAGGAGAATAGTCCAAATCGCAAACCGGGCATCGGGATGATGGAAAAATACCTCAAAGAAGGAGCTTATGACATAGCCAACAGTTTTGTACTGGGCGATCGCATCACAGATGTGCAATTGGCAAAGAACCTGGGATGTAAGGCTATCTATTTGCAGGATTCAACGGATGAACTGAAGCGTAAAGGCTTGGAAGATGTTTGTGCACTAGCAACTGCCGACTGGGACTGCATTACGGAATTCCTCTTTGCAGGGGAGCGTACCGCACAAGTACAGCGAACCACAAAGGAAACAGATATATTTGTGAAGCTGAACTTAGACGGAACCGGCGCGTGCGATATCTCTACCGGACTAGGATTCTTTGATCACATGCTGGAACAGATAGGCAAGCATTCGGGCATGGATTTAACTATTAAGGTAAAAGGTGATTTGGAAGTGGATGAACACCATACCATTGAAGATACAGCCATTGCATTGGGCGATTGCATCTATCAGGCTTTGGGGAACAAACGTGGTATTGAGAGATACGGCTATTGCCTTCCTATGGATGATTGTCTGTGTCAGGTAGCACTCGACTTTGGGGGGCGCCCTTGGTTAGTTTGGGATGCAGATTTCAATCGCGAAAAGATAGGAGAGATGCCTACGGAAATGTTCCTGCACTTCTTTAAATCTCTAAGTGATGCTGCCAAAATGAATCTGAACATTAAAGCTGAAGGACAGAATGAGCACCATAAGATTGAAGGAATCTTTAAAGCCTTGGCGCGTGCACTTAAGATGGCTGTAAAGAGAGATATCTATCATTACGAGCTCCCCTCAACTAAGGGCGTTTTATAAGAATATTTATTTGATTAATAATAGCTCAAACAATGCGGCGGTAGGTATGTAACCGGCTGTGAACTTACTTAGTTCTAAAGCAAAGAGCTTTTATTTAAAAACATGAAAATAGCCGGCTCCTTTTAAAGAGTCGGCTACATCTATTTAAGAGAGTTTTGTTAGAAAAGAATATCAATAAAGAACTGTTGTTCTTTTATTCCAGATTAGCATAGCTATTAATCATTGACTCTATGTAATTTTCTATAATGTTTGCATCTTTAATTTCCCATTTGTCTTGTTTGTCATTCCACTTCAAAGAAAGATAAGTAGGAGCCTCTTTTCCTGATTCTTTGTAATAGATAGCTTTTTGCTTATTCAAAGTGAAATCATTCTTTTTACTGTTCCAAAGGGCAAATTCCTGAATCTGATTATCTCCTACAGTAGTAACAGTAAGAAGGTAATATGGAATCCAGTTTTCTGTTGAAGCATTCCAGTAATAAGCTGTTTTGTTTTTCGCCTGTCCGCTTTCACTGGTAGTGAAATCATATTTCAGATAAGGGGTTAAAGCTGTTGAAATAGAGTCATATAAGTATACAATTTCGTTGTCATCGCTTATGTTGTATACAAAGTTTTTAGGTTCTGCAGCATTTACAGTCTGCATACATACGAACAACAAACAAATAGTAAGGCTAATTACTAATTTACGGCTACTTAATACAATTGTTTTCATAACTAGAAGTTTTTATAGAATCTGTCAAATTGTTATATATTTAATCCTTTAATGACTTTATGTTGGATTTATAATCCTTTTTATATGGTTGTAAATCTAATATTTCTATCATTTTGTTCGTCAAAGATAGAAACTACTTTTAATATAAAAAAGAAAAAACAATAAAAAATTGAATATTTAACAAATAAATATTCCAATAATTATTAATATTATGCTTTATAACATTAACGCATTTTTAGGTTAAATAATCAGATGTATTTAAAGTGCACAGTTCTTTTATAAGTTTGTTTTTTAAGGTCTGCATTATTTACAGAATGAAACTAAATGATGCTTTTTATTTTTAGTTTATCTTTTTCCTATCATCTGCAGTTTTGTGTGCTTTGTTTTTCTATTATTTCTATTTTAATTGTTTTAAAATATTAAATAGTGTGTGAAATGCCTGAATTAATAGCAGATGAATTTAATTTAGTAGCAAGGTGTGAGATGATTCCTGAAAAATATTTTTAGTTTAGATCTTTTTTCTATTTGCTTTCAGTACTTTTGCAACTTAGTTATATATAAAGAAACAAAAAGCGTAAAGTTGTGATTATTTGTACTGTATTACCAGTTAAACAAGTGTTCAACGGTTTGTCCCTACGCTTTCCATTGATAACTCTCTGTGGTGAGGACAACAGAGAAAAATATGATATAAGAATTATGTACTATGTTTTATTAGGGGCGATAGTTGTTATTGCTATAATAGGTCTATTAAAATACATTTTTAAGAAGAATCTCGAATTCTTCAATAAGAACTATTATGTTTTTCCTAAATCGTTTAGGGAAAAGATAGAAAGTACAGATCCTTTTAAAGATTTGATAGTATTCATTAATCTGTTACTATTTGTTCTTATTATATTTCAGCTCGGTTTAATTCTGGTTTTCAAATTTGGAACCCCCCATGCTGTTAATGCCTCAATACATAGTCTCTTCTTCTGGTTTGGAAAAGAAGCCGGATATGGCAAACTAACAGTTATGCTCTTTTCTACAGCTGCTCTTTTTATAGTAAGTTACAATCTGTCCAGGTTCCTGAATGAATATCGTAAAAGAAGTGATATAAAAGGAATCAAGGCCTTTACTGAACTTAGAAAGATGCTAGATGAGAACAAGGAAAACTTTGAAATTCATCGTGATTTGCATTTTGGTAAATATGAGTTTATAGAAAGTCCATCTACTAAAGAAGAGGAAACCAAACAGATGGAGCTTTTTCGTTATTTGGGTACAATAGAGTTGGCTGCTTCAATGGTCAGAAAAGGTGTTATAAATATAGAGCAGTTTGATAAACAATTTGGATACAGAATAGATGATATTGTAAGATGTACAATGCTCAAGGACTATTTATATTGTAATAAAGAATCCTGGACAGATTTAATCTGGATAATTAGAAAAATAGAAAAACACAGGAAGGATAACTCCGAAAGTACTACTAATAACAATAACCCTAAAGATAAAACTCCGCATCATGAAAATGAAATGTTACTCAAGGGACGAAAACTGATAAAAAAAGGTGGTACGTATTTGTTTGATGATAAGTAAATCAGAATTTGTATTCTAATAGTGTGTAAATATAGTGTATCCTAATCTTATTAATCATATTCAGACCTACGTTCAGTTAAATGAACAGGATATTCAAACTCTTTATAGACATATAAAGCTCTTGCGTTTGAATAGTAGAGAGGTATTGTTGAGAGAGGGACAAATCTGTCGCTCTTATTATTTTGTGGAAAAAGGTTGTTTGCGGATGTATTTTCTTAATAGCAAGGGAATGGAAAAGACCACTCAGTTTGCGCTGGAACATTGGTGGCTTTCCGACTATTTCAGTTTATCAGATCAAAAACCTTCGGAATATACTATTGAAACCATTGAACAATCAGAAATATTGGCTATCAGTGCTCAATCTTTTGAAGAATTATTGATAGAGGTGCCGGTCTTGGAACGCTATTTTAGAAAAGTCATGCAAAAGGCAGTAGCAGCTTCTCAATTGAGAATAAAACTCCTGTATGAACTATCCAAAGAAGAACTTTTTTTGCTTTTCAAGGCTCAGTTTCCCGAGTTTGTTCAGCGGGTACCTCAGTATATGTTAGCTTCTTATCTGGGGCTTACTCCGGAATATTTAAGTGAGATACGAAAGAAAAAATAATTCTTTATTTTTTTATTTCTTAAACCAGCTTAATATTTACCAACCCTCATATATATACCTTTGTATCATAATTAAAATCGTTAACTAGAAAGAATAAATTATGAACGAATCAGAAAAATTACCGAAAAAATTGCTTGAAGTATTCAATAATGAAGGAGTAGTGTCAATCGTATCGTGGGGAATAGACGAGCCACATGTTGTTAATACATGGAATTCTTATCTTGTTGCAACGGAAGATGGTAGGATTCTGATTCCAGCTTATGGGATGCGTAAAACTCAGAGAAATGTAGAGGTAAATAACAGAGTAAAACTTACTTTGGGAACAAGAAATGTTTTGGGCTATAAAGATTACCCGGGAACCGGGTTCTTGATTGAAGGTACAGCCCGATTCCTTGAGTCGGGTCCAGAATGTGATTTGATGAAAGAGAAATATTCTGGTCTCAAGAGAGTATTGGAAGTAACTGTTACATCTGCTAAGCAGACTCTTTAGTCTCCCCTGAATAACTCAAATTCGACAGATCTCTATTGTAAGTTTGCCCTTCAATAGAGATTTTACTTTAAAAAAAACATTCCGAACTACCATTTTATAGGCGATTCGGATGATTCTTTATGCCTTTTAAAGTTTTACCGGATAGCAATATTTTCAAATTTTACTTCGTTATTTGTCAAATCTCTTTGTAGTGATTGGAATATTCTGTTTATTTGTAAGTAATTATATGTGATTAGTTACAAGTGAAAGATTAACCATAAATGAATGTGAGAAAAGCAATAATTCTTTTATTAGGAGTACTGATATCAGTAAATACATTTTCGAATGTGAACTACATTGAGATCTCTAAAATCAGTAATGAGAGTAAGTTTGTTACTGCTTTCAACTATATTAAAGATAATCAGCAATACTTTGATCATTGGACAAATGAGTGGAGTTATGACAAGTCCCAAAAAGAATTAGTAAAGAACCTTCGTGACAACTATGCAATGTTTTCATCTGTTGAAACAAAGAACGAAGAACTTTTCATGTTGTTGGGTGACATTGCGCATTACCTATATAATCTTAACGAATCTGATTATTATCAGTTAGCTGTCAATAATTACAACTCGGCCATTGCGATTAATCCCAATGACTATCGGGCTTACTGGTTTCTGGGTTTTCATTATGTGCTTTCCAATGTTCCTACATTAGGCATTGATAATTTTCTAAAAGCACAACAATTATTGCCTACGAAACAACCTGTTGACTTTTGGGAAGAATATGCATGGGCAACAGCTGTTACAAATATGCCATCACATTGCATTTGTGCCATGGATAAAGTGAGACGTATTTCGGGCACTCCTGGACGTTTCGAATCACAGCTTGGACCAGAAATACATAAAAGAATCATTGATGTAAATAAAGACATCTTTTACAAAAAAGAAGATATATGGTCAACTTCAAAGGGAGAAAAAATCGCATTTACTTGCCGGCCGTTAGGTATTAAAATCTTGGCTGACTCTACATGGGAGCTATCAGTATATGACTATAAGAATCATCAAAGTGCATTTGTCCTAAGTCCACCGGCAATTAAGAGTAAAAAAGGGAAAAAAATTAATTATACTGTTGCAATAATCATGAAAGTGGCGAACTTAACGGACGAATTAGATGATTATATCAACACTTTGAATCCTAAATGCTCAAATAAAAATAAGATCGCATTCTCTGACAAATACGATAAGATGGTTGCTTACGAAATTAAAGATAATGAGATCTATAAAGAAATGGGTGGAGGTCACATTTATATGATTGGCATTGAAAGAAATAGTCCAATGTATCCTGGGCTGCTTTTGGAAAATCCAGCTACTTTTCCAGATGGTAATAAAGGTGAAATTGCATATTATACTGCAAAAGATAATAAAGGGCGATTTGAAGGAAGAATATTTTATGCTATCATGTTAGACAGTTGCGAAGAAATCAATGAACAATCATTAGCCATTTTCAAGACTCTTTTTAATAATCAAATAATAATAGAATAAAAGGCAAAACAATTGATATGGAATCACAAATTAAATATATTGAACTGAAGACTGGATATGCTGATGACGGACCAGCATGGATTGGAAAAATTGAGTTTTATAAGTCTGGAATAACAACCTTAATAGACATGCTTTCAAAGGTCGTGGGCACGGAGTTTTTAAAACGCCAAGTTTAAATGAAAATAAAACTGATTATTTTAATACTAATAACATCATTTGCTATAAAAGCTATGGGGCAGGTTAATGATAATTCCATGAGACAACAGGTCTTAAAAGAAAACATTGTTGACAGCTTATTCGTTTTTGGTAGATGGACTGTAAACGGAGATACTGAAACACATTTAAAATACTTGGGACAAGTAATGACTTCGGACAGGCGAATTTTAAAAATAATGAATTCTAGTTGTTTTTGGGGACTATCACGCAGAGCAACAAGTAGAATTTTAGTTTTCAATGGAGAAAATCAGTATGTAGGCAACTATTGTTTAGGAATGACAAATGATTTACCTGATAAGTTAGAAAATGGAATATTAATATTCAGAAACACAAATAAAGAAGACTGCGATAAAAGTATTGTTACAAAAGTTGATTTGACAAAAGGATTGCCAAAACATATTTTTCTGAGAAGTGAAGGAGAGAATGGTGATTTGTATAGTTTCTCAGCTGAATAATAAATGAAATACCCTTATACTGACTTTAATAAAATCACCTATGATTGATAATGATTAAAATGACGACATTACTTTATATACCAACAATTTTAGGAGTAAGCATTGAATTTAAAAACTGGAAAGTAATAAGAGTAGAACAACATAAAACATAATAGAAGAAGAGATACATTGTTTATAATACCACCAACTTCAAGGACTGGCAAACGTAGTTTTGTGTTTGCTTTGATACCGATAACATGAATCTGGCAAACAGATGAAAAAGACAGGGAAAGATTAACCCCAAATGAAAATGAGAAGAGCAATAATTCTTTTAATTGGAACACTGATATCAGTAAATACATTTTTAAATAAAACGCCTTTTAATAACAACGAACATGAAAATAATCAAGACCAAACTGGATGCTAAAAGCATAACAATTAACAATGAAGAAATATCCTATCTCGACAGTGAACGTGGAGATATAACGCTGGTATTTATTCATGGATCATTTATCGATAAAGACTATTGGGCAGAACAGATAGCCTATTTTTCACCTCGTTATAGGGTGGTTGCTATGGATTTGGCAGGTCATGGAAATTCAACTCACAACCGCAACACATGGAATCTTCAGGAATATGGGAAAGATGTGAGCCAGATGATACAAGCATTGTCATTGAAAAATGTTGTTCTAATTGGGCACTCAATGGGGACGAGTATTATGCTTGAAACCGTAGCTCAAAGTGATAGCAATATAATCGGGTTGATTGGAATAGATAATTTCAAGAATCTTAATACTGAGATACCACAGGAGATGATTGATGGATTTAGTAACAGTCTCAAAACTGATTTTGCCAATACTTGCGAAGGCTATGCCTCTAACTATCTGATGAATACTGAAACAGACAAACAGCTTGCGCACAAATTGATTACAGCTTTCCGCGATATGGATCCAGCTGTTGGCATTCCTGTTATTGAAGATTGTTTTAAATATTCGGCAAGAGAGAAAGAGCTTTTGAAAGTGCTGAAATTTAAACTTAATATTATTAATGTAGATTATTTCCCTACCGACGAGGATGCTTTAAAACAATATGTTGGTACAAATTACACACTCAGCATGATGAACGGCACTTGCCATTATCCGATGGTAGAGAATCCTGCAGAATTTAATGCTTTGCTTGATAAACTTCTTTTGAGATTATAAAACGATAAAAATACTTCTTCTTTTTTAAAACACACACTATGACTAAGACAACATTAATCCTTTTGACATTCCTGCTGACGACTTTTTATTCATTCGGACAGACAACCTCAGAAGTGATAATCCCAAAGTTTAATGATAAATATTCAGGGTTTGTAAAACAACTTGAAGCTGGAGAAACCGATATTAATTATCGGGAATTTCGAGAAAGCTTTATTGAAAGTGAACAATTTAAAGTAGCTTCAAACAAATCGAAAGAGTTTGAACGCCTCGAGAAAGAAATGTATGTTCAAATGGATAAATCAAATTCTAAGGGAATAATAGGAATTACAAAAGCAATGTTAAGTATTGATTATACGAGCATGATTGCGCATAAGATATTGCGTCAAACATACAATATTATAGGTGATACTTTAAATGCAAAGAAATATAAGATAATTCAATTTGGACTCCTGCATTCTATAATAGATAGTGGAGATGGAAAGACCTGTGAATCAGCTTGGCATGTAACCCAAGTAAAAGAAGAGTATTTTATATTACAAATGCTAGGTGTTGATTTGATAACTCAGAGTGTTCTTACTAATAATGTTGGACTTTATGATAAAATGGAAGTAAAAGCAGAAGATGGTAGTAGTAAAACTTACTATTTTGACGTAAACAAAGTCTTTGAAGGTTATAAAAAGTTGGGTATGAAGTAAATAATGTTTTAAGAATTTTATTCCCCAATAAATAAAATCCAAACTCCAATAAATAAAAATCATTGGCGAATAACTGCTCAAACTCCCGCCAGCTTTTTTAAAAAGCTGGCGGGAGTTTGCTCAACATCCGGTTATGTTTCAAAAAAAGCTGGCGGGAGTTTTTTGCATTGTATTTTTGCAAGAAATTACAAAAAACGAAAATCATCCCTCACTCCCTCACTATTCTTTGTAATATTTTAAAATACAATGTGTTATACAGTGAGGGTAGCATTCTCATCCATCACGGAACCATCACTTTTTGGGTCATCCCTCACGATTTCGAATCAAATTCATGCAATTTTGTGTATTTTGTCAAACTAAGAAATAACCAATTTTAATCTGCAACTCAGTTTTTGGGTTTGTCCAAACTTTTAATAATTCGGAGAAATTTGCAACGAAAAAGTGAGGGATAAGCCAAAAAGTGATGGTTCATTGCTTTTTAGCTTTTATCTGTCACGCTTTAATGTCTTTAAAACTAACTGTTTATGTTTTAAGGCGTGAGGGATGAGTGAGGGATGATTTTACTCAATAAGCTGAATTTTAGTTGTTTATGTGAAAAAGGTGATGGTAGGGCCAAAAATATTTTTTTTGCGCGGGGAAAATAACTCTGGATGCAAATGTTCTGTTTCTTAATGGTATTATTCCCTAATAATTATGCAGATAAACTTTGTTTAAGTCAAAGTAAAGCACTACTTTAGTAGCACTTATCGTACAGTTCAAAAAAAGATAAATAACCTTATATCTGATACTATAAATGGAAAAAAGAATTGTAGAATGCGTGCCCAACTTTAGTGAGGGACGCGATATGACCGTTATCAAACAGATTACTGATGTAATAGAAGGGGTAGAGGGCATCAAACTTCTTGATGTTGACCCGGGTAATGCTACTAACAGAACCGTTGTTACTTTTGTGGGAGAAATTGAGGCCGTGGTGGAAGCTGCCTTTCGCTGTGTGGTGAAAGCTGCGGAACTTATTGATATGAGAAAACATCACGGTGAACATCCTCGTATGGGAGCTACCGATGTGTGTCCGCTTATTCCTGTCTCTGGCATTACCATGGAAGAGACTGCCAGATATGCCCGACAGCTTGCAAGAAGAATTGCGCTCGAAGGCGGTGTTCCTACTTATTGTTATGAATATGCAGCCATCCGTCCCGAACGTAAGAAGCTGGCTGTTTGCAGGGAAGGGGAGTATGAAGGATTGAAGCCGCGCTTTGGGAATCCTGTCCGGATGCCCGACTTTGGCGGTGAGGTGTGGACGGAACGTGTGGCCCAAACCGGATGTACGGCTGTGGGTGCAAGAGATTTTCTGATTGCTATTAATTTCAATCTGAACACAACTTCTACCCGTAGGGCCAATGCCATTGCTTTCGATGTCCGCGAACGTGGACGTGTGAAGCGGGAAGATGATTCGCCGGTGGGCAAAATTATGAAAGATGAGGATGGACAGGATCTGTTTATTCCCGGCACATTAAAAAGTACGGCTGCTATCGGGTGGTTTATTAAAGAATATGGCATTGCTCAGGTTTCCATGAATATAACCAATGTTGCTGTTACCCCCGTACATATTGCTTTTGAAGAGGTGGTGGCAAAGGCTGCGGCTCGTGGTGTGCGGGTAACAGGCACTGAGATTGTGGGACTGGTACCAAAATCCACGCTGATTGATGCAGGGAAACATTTCCTTCGCAAGCAACAACGTTCTGTGGGAATCTCTGAAAAAGAGATTATCCGGATTGCCATTAAATCAATGGGGCTTGACGATTTGAAACCTTTCGATGTAAAGACCAAGGTGATAGAATATATGCTTGAAGATGATGCTGAAGAGAAGCTGGTGGATATGACTGTTTCGGACTTTGCTTTAGAGACGGCCAGTGAATCGGCTGCTCCCGGTGGCGGCTCTATCTCTGCTTACATGGGAACGTTGGGGCTGCCTTGGGTACAATGGTTGCTAATCTCTCTTCGCACAAAG